>Ga0066856_10000249_pt1 | contig 19756 bp, 22 predicted proteins | sample ETNtaG_5_FD_65605 | JGI IMG/M metagenome (GOLD analysis project Ga0066856, IMG submission 65605) | Marine microbial and viral communities from oxygen minimum zone, Eastern Pacific Ocean - ETNP201406SV205 | ecosystem: Environmental > Aquatic > Marine > Oceanic | place: Pacific Ocean: Eastern...
AAGGTAAGCAACAACAGTTGTAGATTTACCAGTCTGACGAGGGAGTTTTGCAATGTTGAATCTGTTTTCATGAAAGTCCATCAAGATTTTCTTCTGGAAATCATACATCTGAAAAGGTACTAGACCTTCATCCAAGTTGATGATCTGCATGTATTTACACGCAAAGTAAAGTGGATCATTCTTACACTTGATCCATTCTTCTACTTGCTTCTTTGTAAATTGTATCTCAGTACCTGCCTTCTTCAGGTTGGGGTTACCAAGATATACATCAGTTGTTACTGCCATTATTCTTCATACTCTTCTTTTGATATAGACCATTCGACCATGATGCGTCTACCTGTCTTACCATGTAAGTCTATGTATTTTTGATCAAGACTAGACCAGAGTCCCATGCTCTCGCCTAATTTCACGTAACTCTTCAAAGTTTTTATGTTTGGTTCCTCCATCATATTCCCATGCATAACCTTGTGATATCATTTGTTCGTTGACTGAGATGTTTGATTCCCCAACGTATAACCAGCCCAGAAGCCTACCATACTTGCCGACCCCACCAACAAGCTCAGTCCTAATAACCAATTCGTCATCACTCTTAATAACATCGTTGAGTTGAAATTTGAGCCATTCAGTTGCATCGATTCCGAGTGCTTTCTCTTCTTTATCACGGGTTCTCTTCTCTGGAGTATCCACTCCTGCAATCCTTACCCGTTCTTTCTTGAATAAATCGAATCCAAGATCTATGGTGACATCTATCGTGTCTCCATCGACCACTCGGTTTATCTTCGTAACTCGGAAATTGTAACAACTCTTCCGACTTGGGGGTGTCATCTTGCCCATATTCAAAATCATCCAGTGTATTATTTAGCATCTCCTGTACAGGAGTTCTATTCTTCTCTGCCTCGTGATCCCTCATCTGTTGAATCAATTGATTCGGATTCAAAGGAGAAGTGACTATTAAAACTGGGGTTAGGATACCAATCATCGTATTTAAAAATCCAATATATTGATATACCTACTGCTATTAGTAGAATACCAATCATAATATTTATTGACCAAACGACCTCAGACATTGGTAGTGATCTCCCCTATTTGAAGACCACAATCAATCTCAGGTGGGACTATCATAACAAAACCAATACCACAGTTGAAGACTCTTCTCATTTCATCTTCTTCTATCTCACCTGCTTCCTGTACCTTTGTAAATATCTCTGGTCTCTCCCAAGATGTCCAATCTATATGTGCTTTTAATCCTTCAGGTAATATACGTGGAACATTCTCAATCAGTCCACCACCTGTGATGTGTGCCATACCTAGTATAGGAATCTCATCCATGTAATGCTTCACTCGTGGCCAATAGATTGCAGTTGGTGTAAGTAATTCAGGAGTATCTGCATACTTTATCTTATGTCTCCATAACATATCATTGAGCAACGTATATCCATTGCTATGGAATCCATTACTCTCTATACCAATGATCTTATCACCTGGTCTGATTGAGCTACCATCTACTATCTGAGACTTCTCTACTATACCTGTACAGAATCCAGCAAGATCATAATCCCTCTGTCTAAAATGTTCTGCAGTCTCTCCACCTATTAGATCCATCTCTGCTACCTCACATCCTTTAAGGATGCCCACCATGATGTCAGCAACATTAGCATCAATCTTCTTAGTGGAAATATAATCCAAAAAGTATAATGGTTCAGCACCACTACAGATCACATCATTAACACACATAGCAACTAGGTCATAACCAATAGTTGTATAGTCGTTAGCAACCTGACAAATATTCATTTTAGTTCCTACACCATCAGTGCCAGATACTAAAATAGGCTCCTCGTAACCACGAGGAACCTCAAACATACCACCAAAGCCACCTATAGAAGGTGCTTTCGTTTTTAAGTTTTTAACAAATTCATTTCCAGCATCTATATCAACACCAGAATCTTTATAGTTCATAATTAATCACGTTGTCTCCAGTCGTCAGACCTTTCGTTGTGGAACCAGTCTACCACATCTTGTGGATCACCGAAACCCCTACGATGATTGCTTGAATCGGGGTCTCCTAAGTCCAAGCTATTCAGAAAAGAATCAGTAGGGTCATTACTCATTCTTCTCGCTGTATTGAGCATACCTCTAGCAGCAGTGTTTGCCTTTGCTAATTTCTCTGCCCAGATCATATCTTCTAAACTTACCTCAACTCCAGCACCTATGTCCTTACATATTGCTGTTAGTCTCAAACGGTATTGTGTTGATAGCATATGGTATTCAGTTGTGTTATAGTAGTTATAAGTTTTCTTCTTGGTCTGTTAGCAAAGTAACATCAGAAGTTGGCTTTGCAACACAAGTTAAAACATACCCTTCCTCAATTTGATCGTCATCTAAAAAGAATTGATCTTCCTGATCAACAGATCCTTCCTCTACTTTCATACAGCATGATGAACAAGCACCAGCACGACAAGAGTAGTTGTGGTCTAGACCTGCTTCCTCTAATGCATCAAGGATAGAAGTCTCCTCATCACATTCAAAAGTTTCAGTTTCACCGTCAGGTCGCTTTAATGTTATAGTAGCCATTTATTTTATACAAGGCAGTGTTATTTAGTTTACATGTATCACACCTTTCATTCCAGCACCAGCATGAGGATCACATTGGAAAGCATAATCTCCTGGTTCATTGAAGGTAACTTCAAAGGATTCACCAGGTGAGAATGCTAAATCGTTGTGTGATAATTCATCATGTCCAGCAAACATAACATTGTGAGGAGGTAACTCGTTGTTAATAAAAGTGACGCTTTCACCAACAGCAACCGTTAGTTCACATGGTGCAAAGACTAGCATTCCATCTTTACCCATTTGTATTTCTGCAGCATATGCTTGTGCTGCTAAAGTCATTGATAAAAATAATGCTGTAACCATTATGGTTAGTCTACTCATCCACCACATAATTTCGTGTTTGTATTTTGTAATTGTAGTCATGACTAGTGTCCCATTGGGATTCCAGAAGCCATGAGTTCGTAATGCTTGTCTGTGTCGGACAAAACCTTCAAACAGTAGTCAATAAAATGAGGATGCTCCTTTAAATAGGAGACATCCTCTTTTGAGTGTTCGATTGCATCATATGCACTTTCGGCATATTCGCAGATTTCATGAGTCCTTAGCTCCGTGTCGTGGTAGCCTACGGTATAGTGAGTCATTTGCTTATAGCACAGTACCCTTGTTCACATAGAGTTCTCAATTTCTTTATAATGTTCTCGTACTCATCCCACATATACTCAGATCCAGAAGTCTCCTTAGCTAAGTTACATGCTTTGATTATACGATGTACATCTGCTTCGTTGAGTCTCATATGCATAACAATATCTAATACTAATTATAAGTATTTCTTCTTAGAAGACAACCGTATGTTAGGTTAAGCAGACACTGCGTTATTACTTAGATCATACCTTTGATAGGCAGCAGGTGTACGTGTGCTATTATCTACAGTCCTGGCTTGAAAAGTACCTGGTGTTCTTGTAGAATTATTAACAGATCTTGCTTGAAAATCTGCATTCCAATTCTTAAATGTTTTAGTACTCCATCCTTCATTACCTGAGAACCAGTTAACTGTGCTGCTACCTGGTTGAGAACCTACTGGATTACAATCAACATCATTCCTTTGGTAAGACATTTATTTTTAATCAACTTCTATTATATCTAGTTTTTTAACTAAGTTCATAGCAGCAACAGTTCTAGAACTTGTAGTATGTGGAACTCTATGCTTTAAAAATCCTGGCCATATAACCATCAAACCGTTTTCTGGTTGAACTGTTAACTCATCTTCAAATACAATAGGTGCTGAATTTTCATCAACATCAATATAATAAGTCACTGCCCAATCATTAGGGTAGTGATGATGGTTCCTAGCATAATTACCTTCATCAAATTGTGCTACCCAAAATGCAGAAGGTAAATATTTTTCATCCAATTTTTCATCTTGTTGAAAGTAACTTCTACTAACAACTGTTGCTAACTCACATGCTTGATCTATCAAAAAATTAAATCTATCTTCATTGATATGAGTATCATAAGAACTTCTCCATGCTCTCAAATTAGTATGGGTTTCTTTTTCTGGATACTTATCTCTATATTCTTTAACCAGATCTAGTAAATGTTTATTGAGATTTTCGTGGTCATCTACTATCACTTTGAAAACAGGAAGACTCCTGTTAACAGACATCATATTAATTTTAGGCATTTACCGTTTACCACCATTCATTTGTTTTAACATTTTTTGTAGTTCTGATGTGCTACCTACAAACATAGCATTATTAGTAACCTTACTTGGACCTTTCTTCTCTTCATCTAGATCCTTAACTTTCTTCTGCAAATCCATAAGCTTATCAGTCATGTCTGCTACCTGCTTCATGGCGTTTGTAGCGACCTCATATGCTCTTGGATGCCCTGACTCCTGTGCGACCTCTAACGCCCCCTGAACCGCTTCCTGACCCTGATCTATGAGTCTATATAATTCCCCACGGGTATACTCATAGTCCTTATCCTTGTCTTCGGAAACATCTCTGATTTGATCCTTGCGTTTAGCACAACCACCTTCAGGTGTTGTGGATACTTCAACATCGAAGATCTCTTCCATGTTCTTTTCAAATATTTCGTCACTCATAATATTGTAAACCCACTATTGAATCCGAAATCATCATCAGGTGTTACTAGTATATCATCATTAGCATCAACCTGTCCATCTAGATTCTTATCAACCTTTGCTTTAGGTGTGTATTCTAACTTTGCAGCACGTCTTCCGACTGCCTTAGTACCAAGAGTCTCGTATACAGTTGCCTTACGAATAATATCAGACTTGTTGTAAGGACCATATAGGTAAGACTTAGCACTGAATGATAATGTATAAACTACTAACCTACGTTCTAAGAAGCTATCATCCCACTCATCCTCCATGTTAATACCATCGAGAGTAATAGCAACGTCTCTCTTCTCACTCATATCAGGAATCATATTGATTGTGATATTAAATGTTGGTTGGAAGAATGGTAATATCTGTTCTAGTATTTGAAGTCCTGTGTCTTGATCCTTTGCTAATATACCAAGTTCAAAGTTAATTGTATATGGTACAGGCACATACTGAACTCTTACTTCATTAGCATTCTCTGCAACAACTGTCTTGTACTTTTGTATAGGACTAGTTTTTCTTGCTTGATCATATTGTATCCCAGTCATCTCGAAATACATTCGAGGCATGGTAATAGCAACCTTCTGGGTAGAAGGGTTCTCAAATAAACGATAAAGAAACTTTTGCTTCGGACCATAAGCCAAAGCAACCTTCTCTGCTTCGATTACTTCTCCTGCGTTTTTCTTCTTTATCTCTAAGTTATTAAAAAGAGTACCGAAACCAATAACTGTTCTTCGTATTGTTTCGTTATAAAAATGTGTTCCTAACATTAGAAGCTACCTGTAAAATTACCATATTCTCCAAACGGATTTGTCTCACCCCAGTCAAGGATATCATCCCCTCCTGTCTCAAGCTGTTTATTCTGGTCGTAGTCAGAATTAGGATTATCTAGAGTTGTAAAGGATCCTAAAGTATATAGGGCATTAGAATCTACCCCTCTAATTAGGTCACCATCTAAGAAGTCACCTGTCTTATTCATCATATTTAAGGTTAGTGTTGAACCATTCCAACCAGAAACTTCACCTATAGTATTAGTAGAAAGATCAAACAACTGTGCTCTAGTACCACTAGTTGTTGTAGCCTCGTATGCATTAATAACATATCTTGCATTAGCAGCATCATAGTAGAACTCACCCTTAGTTGTTGTTGGAGTCTCACCAGTATATGTGTAACGATACTTCAACCTAAGATCTTCAAACTTCCAGAAGAAATATTTAACTAGAGTTGTTGTAGCAAAGTTTGGATCAAAACTAGCAGCATGTTCTACAAATATTTGACCATCTCCTTGTGCTGCCCATATCCTATCACCACCTTGATTCTGGAAGTTACCACCAACAATATATTCCTGTGCTTGGAAATCAACAGATAGTTCTGGAGGTGCAACTGTTATTGTAGGTGGACTAGTATATCCACTACCAGAATTAACTATAGTAAAGGCATTAACAGAACCATTTAATACTGTACATGTAGCAGTAGCAGGTACATCTCCTCCAGCAACATTAGGTGGATCTGATATTGTAATCAAAGGTGCAGACTTATATCCACTACCACCAGCAGTGATGGCCATATTATCTAAAGTACCACCAACTATAGAACCAGTCATAGTTGCTGTAACTCTTGGTGCAGACAACTCCAGAGATGTAACAAATGTTTGCTGTACTTCGATAGCATCGATTTCTTTGATACCAGTATCAAACTCATCGGAACCCTGCTCGTAGATCTCAGCAGTAATCTCAAAGTAGTATAGACTTCCTAACTGATAGAAAGGTAACTCTCTTTCTACGAATTTGATTTCATATGCGTTACCAGTTAAAGGATAATATATCAAGTCTCCTTCATTAGGTCTCTGCTCAATAGTAAGACCCAGTGATGGAACCAATGACTGTTGCCATCTCCTTCTAGAAAGAACAAACTTAATTTCATCAGTAATCCTTACACCAAACTGACTGATAAATTCTGAAGGTGATCCAAATCCCTCAACATTGATGAATAACATCTCAATCATGTATGCTTGGTTATACTCTGAATGTATTACCTCACCAAGAGTCTTATCCCTAAGCATTGTCCTAGGAATGTAATACACATCAGTACCATACAACTTGATCTGTTCATCAACCAAGTCCTGTACAAGATTCTGTTCGGTGAGAGCACCACCGTGTTGGGGAAAATATACCTTCTTCATCCTATCATATCCATAGGTGGTAACTCATATGTGCTGCTAGAATCAGCCATCATTTGATCTATCTCTTGCTGACCTTCTCTGTACATCTTCTCACCATTAAGCATTACTCCACCAGGAAGTTGTACTCCTTGGAACTTGATTAAGTTCTGACCCCACTGCCTCTTGATAAGTGCAGTAGCATACTTCTTAAGGAAGAAGTCATCCCAAACTTGTGAGTATGATGATGGATCTAATGCCCTGTGGCAATCTATAAGAAGGAACTGATCCTTAACAACTCTGTTTACATCAATATCAATATACAGTCTATCTGCTCTGGTATTAAATCTATACTCCACCAAAGCTCCTGTATTGATAATCATATCAATAGTCTCGAAGTGTTGCTTAACCATGTAATAGTTAACCAAGTCAACACCACCAAAAGCAAGACCTGTTCCTGAAGTATAGGAAAACAAGTCCATCAAATAATACTGGTTGTTTAGTCCAAACAAACTGTTACGAACAAAGTTTGAACTAATACCATAAACCTTAGAGATACCAAAGATGTGTTCTGGTATCTCTAGAAAGTTCTTTCTATTTTCCCACCCTGCTGCATCAGGTGCAGTAGTTGATTGTACTTCGTTCTCTGTCTGAAACCTAGTTACGTCATCTTCTGTAAACTTATGCTTTAAATACATCCTCTCGGATCCATCATAATGTCTCTCACGAAAATACTGAAGAGCATCATCGATCCGATCATCAATCTGATCATCATCTACGTTTATTTCTAGGACTGGAGCACCTAACTGTCGCAAACAGTATTCTTTAAACTCAGCCTTCGTGCTAGGAGCAGCCATACGAATACCAATAGTTTCCTAATGGTATTTAGCCATCTGCTTCTGTTAGTTCCTCAAGGAACCAATGTCTTGCTGCAGAAATAGTATCAAAAAACCTTATGTGCTTTGGTTGATCTTCTGTTCCACCAAACTCACAACGCCATCCAATACCACCACCTGGTCCTTCTGGTATTTTATCTTGTAGTAACTGGTTATCTGATAACTGACTTAATTGATATGCATCCTCTTCGTCATCTGCACAAAGAACTGCATCTATAACAATGTGATATTTGAATGGATCAAATTTCTTTTCTATCTCTTGAACAATTTCATATAAAGGTAACTCATCCAATGATTTACCCAAACCCTCACGGCTATGTACAGGCACTACAGTACCACCATCACCACCACCAACATGGAACCTCTCCTCTGGAGTCATTGATCGGGCTTCCGTATTATCAGTCATTTTCTAACTCAATAAATAATTCTAGTATAACATTATTTATCCACTTGACAGGATTCGGTTTATACTGTACAATTATAACACATAGAGAAAAGTATAATGAGTGTCCAAGCTATCATATTAGAAACAGGTGAAACCGTAATTGCTGATGTTACTGAAGCAATTGATAAAGCAGAGAATAAATCTCTAGGTTACAAACTATTAAATCCATTTGTAATCAATCTTGTATACGATAAGCCTGTCGAATCCGCAGAAGGATTAAGAGAAAACTCTGTTGCAAATGATGCTAGAGTTGACTTTACACCTTGGTGTCCATTATCAAATGGAAGAGAATTTCATGTAGAACGTGACTTCTGTAGAGTTATATACGATCCACATGGTAATGTTGAAGAATTGTACATCAATACTGTTTCACATTGGAATGAGTATAATTTAGATGATGTAACTGTAGACTCAGCATTAACAGTAGGATCTCCAGGAGCAGGTGAAGGTGCGTTTGATCCAGAACCACAAGATCCAGGTCAGGTAACTAAGATGACTGGACACCCTACAGATCCAAATGCACCTCAAGCACCAATGCAAACACCTCCTACTAATACCAATAATTAAATTATGACTAGTACCTTTGAAGTTGCATCCAAGTTTAAGGATGTTATTAATGAAATTAATTGGGAAAAGATAACATCTCCAGTCATGGAGACTGATGATCAAATTAATGATTATGGTGACTATGCTGTAGTAGATAACTTTTTACAATTTCCTGATGAATTTGTAGAAGCTTTATCAAAATGTCCTGCAGACTTTTTGGATATTGTTGCAAAACAAACTCATGCAGAAATAGGTAAGTTCCCATATGGTGCTAAAGATCCAGGAGTCCATCAACTATTAGTACCACACTATTTGGTTCCTATGTTGTTTGGTTTCTATAAAGCTTGTATTGATTGTGAATTTATACCTGCTGATTTGAATACTAACTTGGAAGGTGAAGGAATGAAAAGATTCCTTAACAACTTACCAGGTTACTGTTCAACTGTAGCAAATTTGATGTATCCTGGCTGCGTTAATAGTGTAGGTCAGAATGTCCCTACGTTTGACCGTTGGGATTATAGTGCTGTATTATTTTTAAATGATGCTCCTGATAGTACATTTAATCTATATGATTTAGAATGGGAAGGTAAGTACTATGCTAATGCTGAAGATCTAATGGAAGAGAAAGGAGAAGTATTAGAACAGATTGCAGGATGGTTAAATGATAATGCTACAGCGAAAGAAGAATCGGAAGAATATAAAAGATACACTGAAGGTAAACCAGGTGATCATTTCATTCAAACAAGATCAGTTGAAGTTGTAAAGAATCGTCTCGTTATTCTAAAGGGCAATCAATTTAGATTGACTAATTATAGTGGTAATGGAGAATTATATCAACTACAAATTGGTATGAATGATATACCAAAACCAAAAGAAATGGATGGTAATGAGTTCAGAAATGATGAAGTATACTCCTGAAGAGGCACAACCACATTCCAAAGGACCTAGGACTGGTAAACATTATATACCACCAGTACATATAGATGACATCCCATCATTCTCATTTAAAGAATTGTTGGAGATGTCTAGGTTCAATCCAATGGATCAAATGGATATCCATGTCGATGAAAGATATGGAACAAAGTTCATGTATATTGGTAATCTGTTGGAGAATCCATTAGACTTAAGAAATCTAATGATGAAGTTTCCAGCAGAAAGGAAGCAAGATAGTGCTCTAGAAGCAGATGACCTAAACGGTGGTAAGTCGTTTAGTGGTAGTAAAGCACCTGGAATGCAGCAACCAATTGAAAGACAACTCATGCCAGCATTTGGTAATGAGTTGTTTTTTCTTGCTAAAAGATTAAACTTCTTAAAATTTAAAAGAGAAGCAGTTACGTGGAAATATTTCACTAATTGTTTCTATCCTAAGATGCAATCTTTCAACAAAAATTACCTACCACATATGGATCCTTTTTCATATGCTGCTAATGTATTTCTAACAGAATCTGAAGACTCAGGTACAACATTCTTTAGAGTGCATTGTCCTATTGATGATAAATGGTACTACAATATGAATGATTTTATGGCTCCTTCAGCTACAAAATCTGGAGCAAGGAGATGGTATGTAGATCAGGTAAAAGAGAGATATGGATACAATGAGAAAGGAGATCCAAAGCAACCTATAGTACAACCTATAGAATCTGGGATAGAAGACTGGGTATATTACCAAGGAGATGATTTCTACGATGGATACCTTCATCTACCAGCAAGATTCAATACTATGTCTTTCTATCGTGGTAGCAGATGGCACAGTGCAACCTTTGATGCAGCAAATGCTAAGACAACAAGATACTCACTAGTTGGTGTTATAGAATGAGAAAACTAAGGTGGGATGCTTCTGAAATAAAAACCTACCAAGAGTTCTTTAGTAAAGAAGATTTCGTACAAATAAACAATTATACCAGAAGACCTCAATGGGGTTATGGTAATATATCAAATCCAGGTGAACCATCAGCACCTTTCTTTACAATGCCTTTAATGAAAGACGAGTTCTTTACAGGGCATTGTATGGATGTGATTCAGAATAAACTGAATCAAAAATTTAAACTAAATGATGTCTACTGTAATGGACATATATTTGGAACACAAGGAAGTCCTCATCAAGACAGTGGTCGAGACGAGGACTTTACTTTACTATTATATTCTAACTTAGTAGGAAAAGACATAAAAAAATGGAAGCCGCAATGGGGTGGTAAAACTGTCTTCTTTCTAACGAAAGATGAATTGACTTATGTTTTACCAAACCCAAATACTGCTACCATTTTTCCAGCGAATATATTTCATTACGCTGAATCAACCACTAGACATTTTGAGGGGTTAAGGTTATCCTTAGCTTGGAAACTATCTAAAGAGTAGGAAAGTCGTAGGTCTCCTGATACTTAGCATCAGCGTACTTATTCCACAGATCGGTTAATTCGATCAATTTATTTTTATCCCATTGAGGTTGTCCTGGACGACTTTTTCCAAGTCCTCCATCATCTCTTCTTAGAGCCTGATAGATAGCGAATGCTCTCTTATAGGTTTCTAAGTTTGCTTTTGATGTGTCTTCATCACCATCGACTTCCCAGTCCCACACCACAAGCTTGAGTTTTTCCTCAAGCTCTGCTATGGTGTGAGATTTTTCGAGAAGGACTATTCCTCCGTCATATGTTGCCATTGTTTGTGTTCTCCTTTAATTTGTGTAGTGGATAATTTATGCCTGTGACTCCTGCCATGTAATTCTAGCAGAGATCTGATATGGGTTATTAAGTGTAACTGAACCAGCGTCAACCACGTTGGCGACAACTGATAGAAGGTCAGGTCCATTTGGATAGATACCATCACCACCTAATATTGAGTTACCCAATGCACTAATCTTCGTTAGGTCGAAGGTAGTAGAGTTAGTTTCACCAGATCCAGCACCAGATGCTCTGAAGGATAGAATTGATGATCCACCAGATACAACTTCACCAGATTCGTGTTTAACCAACTGACATAGAGATGGTTCGGTCACATTCTGGAATGTGTCTACACTTAAGTTCGGGTTAAGTATCAAACTGATCTCAGTTTCGTGAGTCGTTAGAATACCAACAGAGTCAAGTGCAAGTTGCATTCGGTTGATAATCTCTCTTTCTCCCAACGCACCAGTAATAGATGAGTCTACTGAAGGTGCTAGTCGGATTGATACAAGAGGAATATCAGATGGAATCAAGTTCTCTCCACCAGAAGGAGCACCAACTGAGAAGGCAGTGCCGTTAGGAACAGCAGGGTTACCTAGGTTGGAGTTAATTGTACTGGTGTAGTTTCTTGGGAACAATGTTGTTGTTCCTTCAGTGTACTGAATGTACACGTAGTAAGTAGAACCAGAAGTATATGATTTAGTGTTAATCTGCTTACCTTGTGCGAACCATCCATTAGCAACACTGTTCTCATAGATGTATGTGTTAATCGCTAGTGTATTTGATTGTCCACTATCAAATGGGATTCTAACATAGTAGTACCTGTTCCACCAAGAATATCTTTCTTGGATAATAGTACTGTTGTTGTTAGAAGTAGATGACTGAGCAGAACTGTTAGAGAACTTCAGTGAGTTTCCTGACGCAGTGAATAGGTATGCTTCGTCATTCTGGAATGTTCCATCCATAATAACTGAAGTACCCCAGTGGAACAGAGTTCCTACGTAATCAGGAGCATCGCCGTTCTCAATCTCGTAACGAGCAGGTAGGTTACCTGAACGGAAGTAAGATTCAGTTAGTAAGTTGTTGTGCTTGAACTGATGGAAGTACTTAACATGTCCATGCTGATCTTTAAATCCAAAGCGGATCTTTCCAGCACCATACCATGAGTAATCCATGTAAGCCATCTGGATCTTAGTGATATCCAAGATGTATGCAGACTTACCATTACCATCTGCCTTGTCGATGTTCCAATCAGCTTGACCAACCTTAGTATCAACAGTCTTCGTCATGATCACATCGGAGTTAGTAACACCACGATATGATGGTTGAACTGTTACCTGAGTATCACTTGTGACCTTAACGATCTTGTAAGTCATACCACGAATAACAATTAAGTCATCCTTCTGAAGTTCAGAAGTAAACATCGTATCAGTACCAGTGATGATGTGAGACTGCTTAGTAACAGAAACACGTCCTGGGATCTGCTGAACAGATGATCTACGGCAACAGTTCAGTGTAGAACCATTGTACTCGAAGAAGAATCCGTTCTGATCATCAAACATACCACAACGAATATCACAACCAGACCATGAGATAACTGAGAGTGTTGGGAATCCACCACACTTAGTTGCAAGTGGTTCATCAAGTAGTAAGTATGTGAATGAGAAGTCATCAATAATAGTTTCAACTGGACCTTCTACGTTGAAGGCAATTGTGTCTCCCTTAATAACCTTGATCTTAAGACCAGCACTTAACTGGTGAGGTTTTGTACAGGTTGCTGTAGCAACTACCTTCTTCTTAAAGTCAACATTTCCAGATGCAATCGCACCAGTACATGCAAGAGTTAGTTCTATTGTAGTTGCATTAGTAATAGATTCAATTCTAGTACCAGCAGGAAGATCAGTTCCTTCAACTATCATACCAACAACGAAGCTACTAGTATCAGTAACGGTCATGGTTGTTGAACCATCAGCCATAGAAGCAACCTGAGTAACATTAACACCAGTTGCCTGATATGTTAGGTTGATAATTGGAACTTGTGGTGAGAAGTTAATAGCAAGTGAGGTCTGAATACCTTTACCTGACTGATAACGGAAGTACTTACGAGTCTGTCTAGAGATTCTAGAGTTAGGTGACTTAGAAGTACCGATCTCCATACCACCGTCAAATGGTCTGTGTAGGTAGAATCCATCAGGTCTTACATAGATGTAAGAAGGAATCATGTAGTTAGTACCAGACTGGGAGAATGTCCATGCTGCGTCAACAAGCAAGTTGTCGTCATCAGTAATAGCAGTAACTGTATGTGCTTCAAGAACACCTGGTGTACCACCTGTTGTGTTAACAATCTTGATTGTATCACCAAGTTTGAAGAATCTCTGGAAGGCAGCGTTAGTACCTGTAACTCTTCTTGATCCAGATACAACTTCAACTGTACCTGTTCCAGTAACTTCACCAGATAGGTTAGCAGAAACAAATGATTGGATACCAGATCCAGAACCTGTTATATTAATTGGATTTCCAGCATTTGCATCAGCAAGAGTTTGAGCAAGCTTGAAGTAGTTGTTATCAATAACAATAACATAGTAGTCAGTGTTATGTGTTAATCCACCAACATCTGATCCACCACCGTTATCATAGATAACCCTTACACCAGTACTATAGTAATGGTTAGGAATATTGATTGTTTCACTTGATGCATTAACATCACTAGCAGAGTTAAACTGTTTGATTGAAGGTGGAATCTTGAATGGGATAGAAACTTCTAGTTCTGTCTCGGAGATTGCCTTCGTAGTTGTGTATGAACCATCAACAGTACCGAATTCAGCAGTTGTGTTTTCAAATGTCTGAACTCCACTACCCTGAGAACTTAGAGTAATCTCAGATCCACCAGCACTGTTACGTAACTGGAATCTGTTAGCGTTAAGAGTCTTAACATAGTATGAGTTACCAGCAGTCAATCCACCAGGAACTGATCCACTTGTAGTCAACTTAAGAATCTCGTTATTAGAGAATAAGTTGTTAGAGATGTAGAATGAGTACTTAGTACTGTTATCACGGTTTCCAGTAAAGGTTATAGTACCTGTAGCATACCTGATTCTTACAGGTGAAGCACCAGTACTTGTCTTAATTCTGAATCTATCATTATCGATTCTATCGATGTAGAATCCACCACTATTGTAGTTGGACTGGTTATGGTAGTTATCATAGAAGTACCTAATAGTACCACTATTTGAAGTACTTAAAGTAACATACTGGTTGTTTGGATATCCATGATTCTGTTTGTAGAAACTATCGTTAGTAGAGTTGTTTCTCTTAATCAAAGCAATGTAGTTATTTGCTTGACCATCTTCTGAATAGTTACCAAAGTAACGCTCAAGGTATGCACCCCAACCTTCTTGGTAGTACCAGAAGAACCAGTCATTACCACGAATAACACAGTGCTGAGAGTTCATGTACTCACAGTACATGTTATCTCTCCAGTAGAAGGTACTTGTTAAGTTAGACTGATATCCTTGAACTGTATATGCATAACTGTAATCGTTGTATCCTTCATCATTGATGAAACGAGATTGCTTAGTGGTTAGGAAGTCATATGTACCATTGTATCTTTCAGATGTACCGAATGGTAAGTTCTCATGGTGATATCCATAAGTCTTAGGCCAGTTAAGTCTATTCCAGTAGTACCTGTTAAGCTCGAAGTGTCTTCTTCCATCCCAGTAACCTGGACGTGATGTACAGAAGAATACGACTCTATCCCAACCAGTTTGTCCACGACCATATGTACCGTTAACATAAGCAAAGTCATAACCTGAATAGCTACCACCCTGATCCCAGTAATATGTGTATAGATAAGCTTGCCACTCATACCAGTTCTTACGCTCACGTCTGATGTTATAAACAAGACCTAAGTTGTGAGCACCAAATGTCCATGTACCATCATGAGGATATGAACCTGCAGGATAGTTATCAGTAAGGTTAATGTTACCTTGGTTAAGACGCATAGCTTCTTGTAGGTAGAAACTATTATCATTAATTCTGTTTACATAATAAACTTGCATCCTACGTAAACCACCAAGAGGACGGTTACCTGGGTTTGGATAGTAAAGAACAGCAGCTCTGTTATGGAAACCGTGGTTTGGAATCGTAATTGTATTAGAACCAAGGTTCACATCAGATTCTGTAAATCTCTTAGTCCATGTACACTCATAGTTAAATGGGAATGTACCTGTTCTATCTACGTCTAGATTAACAGTTTCAACTGCAGTTGTATCAACATAAGGTTTACCGTCAGGTGCAGTAGCAGTAGGATCCTGAAGTTCTAGAACTTTTGGAGATACAGTGTTAACAAAGTAGAAGTTTGTGTTATCTTCAAATCCGTGCTCTGCCTGTGTAGTCAAATAAACTTTAGAAGTTGTAAAGACCTGAGAATTAGCAGTTCCACCCATTGCAGCGTGGTTAGCACAGTAGTAGTAAAGAGGAGTTGTTGTACTTTCTGTTACATAGATTCTTGTATATGCACCAGCAGAACCAGCAGTTCCATGCTCATAAACATAAGTTGTATACTGAGAACCACCACCATGAGTACCATCAGCAGTTGATGAGAATCTTAGTGGGTGGGTAGCACAAGAAGGATCACTTAAGTCGAATGTATAAATTGACTTACGTGATAAAGTAAGGGTATCTTGTTGAACATCAGCAATGAAGTACTTGTTACCAGCAGATGAATTAACACCAGAAGAACCAATAGTACCAGCATTAGAAGAACCAGTACAATTAACATCATCTGCATCAGCAGGTGAACCAGAGTTAGTGATCGTATGAACTACTGCACCATCAATCTTACTGATAGTACCATACCACTCACCACCACCATTAGCACCAGAAACGATTTGTCCAACTAGCCAATCTGCTGGAACAGTACCTGTTAAAGTAAGAGTTTGAGTTGCCTTTACAGTAACTGCTAAGTTATAGAGGTCGGATACAATACCAACTGCAGAACTCAAACTAACCTGAGAACCTTGGAAGAATTTACCTGGAATAATAGAGGTATATGTTCCTTGAAGTTCTCTAGATGCTGGTTGAGCAGCACGTGCTTTATATGTAAATGTTGATAGAGTTGGAACAGCCTGAATGATGTATGTACCTTCTGCTGTGATCTCTGCAAGACCAGTAACAGTAATAGGAACACCACTAGTTAGACCATGCTCATACTGTGTAGTAACAGTAATCAATTCGTTGTCTAAAGTTGCTTCTACCTTAGATATAAAGGGGATCGTAGTATCAGAAGTAGATGCATAGAAAGATGGGATGTTGTTAATCGTTTGGATTGTTTCCCACTTAGATGCTTGAGGTCCATACTCAAAGTCGGTATCAATTAAGTTCTCTGGATTTGATACTCGGAACTTGGATACAGCATCAACAAATGTTTCAGAAGGCTCGAAATGTACTGAATCTTCTTCTTCAAAGATCTGCAACGAATCTGTAGCAGACATCGCACTACAATCATGAAGCAACGTAATTGTTGTTTGATCTGCAGTTCCATCATAACTAAATGTACCAGTCTTGCTTGAATCAGCAAAGTTGTAGATAATTACATTATCTGTTGTGTTGGTGATTATAAGCGTTCTTCTCTGATGCTTATTACCTTTCAGTACGACCTGATTGGAAGCTGGAACGAACGTATAATCAAAAAGCAAATGTTTTGCCATTTTATTTTATTCCCCTTGTTTTTTATTTTGCTAGTGGTGTTTTCAATTCAGTGCTTTTAATAATATTAGTCATCTCTTGAAAAAAGTTTGGATTCTACCAACCCATTGCGGCCATCATGCCCATACTCATTGTTACTTCTTCAGTAACATTGTCTCTACGAGCAAACTCAATACCGCCAGCAGTAGAACCATCGTGTAATACCAACGTCATTTTCGTGGTATCAACAGTCAATTCTCCTAGTGCTCCAGTAAATGTAGATTGCTGTACTGTAGTTCCTCTACGGAGCTGTACCTGCTTAGTCATGGCGATCCCTTGGATTTATGCTTCTTTTATTTATAAAACCAGAATCTAAAGTTATATTATCTCCGCAAATACATATTCAGGCTCGAAGGTTCTAAGTTCATTGATCGACTCTCCAGTGAGGGTAATAGTTCCTGAACCAATGTAACCTGCCCTAACGAATTTATCAGCAACAGTACCATTAACTTTGTATAGTGTTGTGTCCTCATAGTCAACTGTTGCTGTCTCAACTGCACCATTAAATGCGAATAATCTTGCGTGAGGAACAACCCAATGAGCAGTACGTTTAACATCAGTGACTCCACCAGAATATGTGTACTGAGCAGCATCCTCGTCAGGATCATAGGTGAGTTTGATATCTGATGATTCACCAGAAATTGTAGCAACAACACCTGATCCAACGTATCCCTTACGTATAAAGGCTTCTGCACCTGTACCTTGAACCTCGAATAGGTAGTATGTCTCCCAATCAACAGTCTTGGATTCTGCTGCACCACTAGCAGTGAATAGAGAACCTTCTCCTTCATGTGCGAATGTTCTTGTAGCAGAAACATCACCACTAATAGTCGCAGTACCAGATCCATGATAATGATCTGTCTGTGCTTCACCTGCAATACCACTGGTGTAGATAGAACCAGAACCAATGTTATTAGGTAAGAATATAATTCTCTCTGGAGTACCAGAGATGGTAACAGTACCAGATCCAATATAACCAAGGGTGATAATAATATGACCATCACCACTGACTTTGTGAAGTGTGGTATTCTCTGGAGGATTGGTTGTAATAGATTCTGCAGTACCACCTGCTGTGAACAATCCACCAGAACCAGTATAATGTCTGGTGATAAGTGGTACATTTGGAGCCATCCCGTAAAGGAATGCACCATAGAAACCTTCTGCCTTCCAACCAAGACTGATATCTGTTGCTTCGCCACTGATCGAGTAATGAGCAGTCTGTAAGAACTGATCGATGTAAGTTGTGGATGATGGAGAAGTTCCAGATAGTGTAATAGAACCAGATCCAATATAAGGTCTGGTACGAGTGGTATCTCCATCTCCATAAACTGTGAATAGACCAGTCGTGAACTCTGATGTTGAGATAGACTCGACAGAACCACCTGTCTCGAATAGAGATCCAGAACCAATCCAGCTTGGGATCCATCTGACTTCTGCTTCTCCAGACCAAGTATACTGTGCAGTATCTCCAACATAGCGTTCTGTATGTTTCTCTGTACCAGCACCTGTCCAAGTATAGAGAATTGTATTCTCTGGAGGATTTGTGGTTGTAGATTCTGCTGCACCACTTGCTGTCCATAGAGAACCAGTACCAACATAATCGTCTGTCTGTCTCTCGACTGCTGCACCAGATAGACTGATAGAACCAGAACCTGTCCAGTGTTTTGTAATTTGAATATCTGTGACTTCGCCAGATACTGTGTACTGAGCAGGAGTTCCAAACCAACTCTCGACATGTTTCTCTGAAACTCTTGTACCAGCATACTCGAAGAGAACTGTACTTTCTGGTGGGTTGGTTCCAACTGCTTCTGCTGCACCTGATGCTGTCCATAGAGAACCAGTACCAACATAATCTCTTGCTCTTGGAGTCTGAGCAACACCACTGATATCGTATAGACCAATACCATCGATATTTGCAGAGAAGGTTTCTGCAGCACCACCAACTGAGAAGAGTGAACCAGATGCAGTCCAATGCTTCGTGATAAGTGGTTCTGGAATTTCTCCAGATGTGAAGTAGGAACCTTGACCAATCCAGACAGGTTGCCATGCATTTTCAGAAACACCAGACCATGTGAATAGTGCTGTATCCTCTGGAGGATTGGAAGTTGTAGACTCAGCAACACCACTAGCGAAGTAAAGATTACCAGAACCAGTGAGGATGTAACGTAATTTGAATGTTGCAGCACCACTAACTGTGTAAGTACCACTACCAGTGATATGTGGAATGTAACGAGTAAAGGTTGCAGCACCAGATATACTAATGGATCCAGATCCAATGTTATCAGCATATACACGGCTCTCTGTACCAGTACCAGTAGGTGCAAGTAATACAGTGCTTTCTGGAGGATTGGTTGTAACAGATTCAGCAACACCACCAGCAGTGAATAGTGAACCAGAACCAAAGTAACGTACACGGTAGATAAGATCTGCTTCACCACTAAAGGTTGCAGTACCAGAACCAGTAATATGTGGGATATACCTTGTAAAGGTAGAAGCACCAGATAGACTGATAGATCCACTACCAACATAGTTCTCTGTATGCTTCTCGATTGCTGTACCAGTAGGAGCAAGAAGTACAGTACTCTCAGGAGGATTAGTACCAACTGCCTCTGCAACTCCACCAGCAGTGAATAG
>Ga0066856_10000255_pt1 | contig 19562 bp, 20 predicted proteins | sample ETNtaG_5_FD_65605 | JGI IMG/M metagenome (GOLD analysis project Ga0066856, IMG submission 65605) | Marine microbial and viral communities from oxygen minimum zone, Eastern Pacific Ocean - ETNP201406SV205 | ecosystem: Environmental > Aquatic > Marine > Oceanic | place: Pacific Ocean: Eastern...
GGGCATTCACGTGAACAATTGGATTATGCTATAAACGCTTTCATAAAAGTAGGCAAAAAGTATAACGTAGTATAAAGGGTCATGAATATATATTTGATTGGAAAATGATCAATCATAATATTATACATTATTTCTAAAATTGTTTACTAAGCGTAACCCCATTTATAAAACCAGCTGAAACTAGATTTCGACTAGCTAGATTAATTGTCCATTTTTTCAAATTAAATTGAATTCCGAAGGCAAGGCCATTCAATTTGAAACGATTATTATATAATACACTATCACTAATTCTTAGCATTAACCCATCTCTTGGGAAAAATTCTATTCCACTAATGATTATATAATCATCAATATTTTGTTCCATTACTACATCAGAAAAAATTACTGCAGATAAATATTGGGGCTTGATAAATGCTGAAGTCTGCAATTGAAATGGAATGGATTCCTTTGTATCCCCAAAATGATCAAATTGGATACCTAAATTTCTAAGAGTGAGACCAAAACCAATTCTATCTTCTGATATTTCAGTACGGAATCCTGTTGAAAATAGAACGGATTGGGCTACATTGTTTGCAATTAGACTTAATGTATATGATATGGATGCGCCCACAGAAATTCTATCATATAGATTACGTTTAAGCCCCCCATTAATCATTAAATCGCTGGCAGAAAAAGTCTTATTTGTATTGCCATCTTTTAACTTTCCAAAATTTAAATTAGAGATTGATAGAAAATAGATGATATTATTTTTTGGGTAAGTGGCATTGAGTGATAATAGTGAAATTCCAGCTGGCAATAACTGTGTATGGATATTTATATCTTTATGCGAGGCATTAATTGCTGATGGATTCAACGAATTTTGTTCAGATTTTATTGCACCACCTCCTCCAGAAAAAGATAAATCTCTGCTAGTAATAGGTATTGAATGAAGGGGGTATAATGACTGCATATATGCAAAAGATATAATACAAATTAGAAGCAATGATTTATACATTATGGTCGCCTTGCTCCCAATCAACTTGTTCTAACAATTCTTCCGTTTCCCAGGCATCAATAATTAGCCTATTACGCTTTTTTTTGTATAAAAATCCAACAATCAATATGAATGGTAGAATGATAAAAATAGACTTGGATATGTTGACTAAGAACATCCAATTATAGTTATCTTCAATAAATTTTTCCATATAAATTTGTACATCAATTCGATTATCGCCAGTAATTTTCTCCAAAGCATTCCAAAATGGGGTGCCCATCTGCATGGTATTAATTAAAGTTGAGTGAATATTTTCACCGTAGAAATATTCCATGGCATATACCATTGCAGCAGACTGGGCATAGGCAAGTGTGGCATTAGTTTTTTGTACGCGATTAAATCCCTCTAAATCATTGAAATAAAATAGTTGTTTCTTCCATTTGGCTTTAGATATTTCTAATCGATGTCGCATGGTAAACTCTTCTGCTTGACGCATAGCCATTCCCTCTTTATACCAAGCGGGGATGGTATATGATTCTTTGACGCGATTTAAATAGACATGGTTCAATTCGTGGCTAATGACTTCTAGCAATCGTGAAAAGGTGATGCCAGAAACATGTGGCGCTTGAATAATAATACGGTCAGGATTTCGTTTTGCAACGGCAATTCCCCATTCTGGAACGGGCCCTTTGGCTTTTGCATAAAAATCTTTTTTGCTATGTGTAATATAGATTGAAAATGGCTTAACAGTTACTGGTCCCCATTTATTTACCATGGATTCAGTATCAGTTATAATTTTGTCTTTTATGGAATCAATGCCATCAATACGACCTGCATAGATTTCAATATTACATGGTCCCCAAACCGTATTAATTTCTTTGGCACTAATTATTGATGTTAATATAAATAATAATACAAATAATTTATTCATCATAGCATTGATACAGGATCTATATCTATTTGCACCCGAACACCTTTAAACTCTTTTTCGAAAATATTTACCCCTAAATTTTTATGGATAAATGTATGAATACCCGATGCAGAATTCTGCGTAGATTTAATAATCATATGGTAGCGCCAGTGTTCCCTTATTTTTTCGATAGGGGCTGGTGTAGGTCCTAAAATTTCATTAAGCTCATTATTTTGTTTTAATTTGATACCAATTTGTGATGCAACACGGATAACATTATGTTGATTCTTCCCTGTAATAAGAATTCGTGCTAAACGTGAAAACGGTGGATATTTTAATTCTTGTCTTTGAGAAATGGCGATATTATAAAATCTTTTAATATCTAATTGAGCCGCAGCTTTAATAAAGGGATCTTCTTGGTTCCAAGTTTGGATAATTGCTTCACCAGGTTTCTCGTGACGGCCAGATCGGCCACAGACTTGATAAAGAAGCTGGAAAGTACGCTCTCCTGATCTAAAATCAGGCAGAAATAAGCCGGCATCAGCATTTATTACACCTACCAATGTTACATTTTTAAAATCTAAACCCTTGGCAATCATTTGAGTACCCAACAAAATATTGGCTTCACCATCTTCAAATTTTTTCAATAATTTTTGATGTGCACCACGGCTTTGCACCGTATCTACATCCATCCTAAGAATGCGTGCTATTGGAAATTTTTTCTGAACAACATCCTCAACTTTTTGAGTTCCTGAACCCTTTAGCTCAATATTTTCACTGTTACAGTCATTGCATCTAGCAATAACATTTATTTCAAATTTACAATAATGGCAGATCAGTTTTTGATGCGTACGATGATAGGTTAAGCTAACGGCACAATGTTTACAGGAAGTTATAGATCCACAATCATCACATTGCTGAATGAGTGAAAAGCCTCGTCTATTTTGCAGTAAAATAATTTGTTCATTTTTATTTAATCTTTTTTGGATAGCCTCACAAAGTACATCACTTATCATGGCTGTCTTTTTGCCAAAAGTAGCAGATGTTTTCATGTCCACTAACTTAACCGTGGGGTAGTTTGCATCACCAAAACGTTTAGTTAAAGTGAGTAAATCTAATTTTTTATTCAGTGTATTATAATAGGATTCTAAGCTTGGTGTTGCACTAGTAAGCAATACATTCGCATTTGAATGACGTCCTCGAATTAGCGCCACATCTCGGGCATGATATCGGGGTGCTGGCGCCTCCTGTTTGTATGTAGACTCTTGTTCTTCATCCACAATAATTAGTCCCAAATTATCTAATGGGGCAAATAGTGCAGAGCGTGCTCCTACAACTACAGAGTATGCCCCCTTTTTCAATTGTTGCCATGTCCAGCCTTTTTCAGCTTTAGTCATTTTACTATGCCATAACGCAACACGTTTACCAAAGGCTCTACGGAATCGTTTTGCTACTTGTGGAGTAAGGCTAATTTCGGGGACTAATACCAACACTGATCGGCCTTGCATTACAGCATATTGAGCTAGCTTAAGATAGACTTCTGTTTTTCCACTCCCCGTGACACCATGTAGTAAATAGGGTTTAAAGTTTTCTTTTTTAAGAGATTTTTGGATGGGAGTGTAAACTTGGCTTTGCTCTTTAGATAACTCAATTTCCATGGGTGAACCTGGTGCCATAATTTCAAATGGATCATATATTTTTGCCTGTTCAATGGTTTCTAGCCAATTTTTTTTTTCTAAAGTGGCACAAACTTTATGAGCTGATTTTACTATTTTAGACAATGATGCTACTCGAATAGGTTCGTCAACTTGAGAAAGAGCATGTAAAAAATCAAATTGTGCTGGGGCATTTTTAGTCCAATTTTGTAATGCTTTGTGACCTTTTGCTGTTATGGATGCATATTTCACCAATTTGGGTGAATATGGGCTCATGAAGCTATGAGGAATTGCTGCTTTTAAAACTTGGCCTAATGGAGTAATATAATATTTAGACATCCATTCTAATGTTTTCCATAGCTCTTTGGGTAGATTGAGCTCAGAATCATGAATTCCTGAAATATCTTTTATTTTACCTGAGAATGATGTAGTTTTTTCAATGGCGACCACATAGCCTGTCAATTTTCGGTTTCCCATGGTGGTATGCACACAACTCCCGGTAGTCACTTGTTTTTGGTATTCCACAGGTATAGAATAAGTAAAAGTTTGAAAACTTGAAATAGGAAATGTAATGCGTGCGAACATAGGTGAAATTTAGGAGAAAATATTAATTATAATTGATGAATTGTTAATGATTAATAGTTTTAGCTGTTAAGCTAAATAAAAAAAGCCCCTGAAAAACAGAGGCTCTTAAATCAATATGAACAAAAGCGCTTACTCTTTGGCAGATACTTTAATTTTAACTCGACCTGAAAAACCATTGCCTACTTTAACCACAGCATAGTGATTCCCTACAGATTTAATAGTTTCTTCCATTTCGATTTCTTTTCGATCAACTGTATATCCTTTTTCTGCAATAGCTTCTGCAATCATAACATTTGTTACTGAACCAAATAATTTATCATCTTCACCGGCTTGCAATTCAAACTTTAAAGTAAGCTTATTTAAGCGTTCAGACAATGCTTCGAGATTTGTACGTGTACGCGCATCTTTCCGTTCTTGAATTTCCAGATTCTTTTTGGTTGATTCAATATTTTTTTTTGTCGCTACAGTTGCTATTCCTTGTGGAATTAGGTAATTACGTGCAAAACCAGGCTTTACAGTGACAATTTCACCTGCCTTGCCTAGTGCTTCCATATCTTCATTTAGAATAATTTGCATTTTCCAATCTCCTATGCGTTACGTGGGTCAACAGCGTAAGGTAACAGTGCAATATTTCGAGCACGCTTCACAGCATTAGTGAGTCGACGTTGATGTTTTGCACAAACACCTGTTACATGTCCAGGTATAATTTTACCTGTTTCTGTTAGAAATTTACGAAGGTATTTGTATTCTTTATAGTCAATTACAATTTCATTATTTTCACAAAAAATACAAACTTTACGATTAGATATAAATGTCATTTTATCCCTCTACTTTCTCTTCAGTTGCCGGCTCATCTTTGCTTTCTTCAGCATCATCGGACTTTACATCTTCAGCAACTGGCTCATCTTTGCTTTCTTCAGCATCATCGGACTTTACATCTTCAGCAACTGGCTCATCTTTGCTTTCTTCAGCATCATCGGACTTTACATCTTCAGCAATCGTAGCTGATCGAGAAGCTTTAGCTTCTTTACCTGCAATTTGAGAATCTAAATCTTCAGTTTGTTCGCGGATGCCATCTTCTTCAATCTTAACAGTCATATATGCAAGAATACTTGGGTTATGTTCCATTTGAAGATTGAAATTATTATTCTTAGTGCCATCTGATTTAAATTGAATCAAAATATAAGTTCCATATTTTTGTTTATCAATATAATAGCCTAATTTTTTCTTTCCCCACACTTCAGTGGTAACTACTTGACCACCATTTTCTTTTAGAGATTCTTCAACAGTTAATACGATATCCTTAAGTCTGCCTGCCTCTAAAGCCGAATGAACAATGTACAATGTTTCATAGTAATTCATGTATTACTCTCCTATCCTAATGATTAGCCCGCGATGAGCGGTGCAATAACCAATGATACAACTGACATTAATTTAATTAAAATATTTAAAGATGGCCCTGAGGTATCCTTGAATGGATCACCTACAGTATCACCCACAACAGCTGCTTTGTGTGCTTCAGAACCTTTTTTAAGCGCTTCACCTTCAACCTCGACACCTTCTTCAATCATTTTTTTAGCATTATCCCAAGCTCCACCTGCGTTAGATTGAAAAATTGCCATGAGCACACCACATACAGTTACACCAGCAAGCAGGCCCCCCAATGTTTCAGGTCCAAATCTGAATCCAACAATAACTGGAGAAATAATAGCTAAGACTCCAGGAAGGACCATTTCTTTAATAGCCGATTGAGTAGAAATTTCTACACAACGACCATGGTCTGCTTTTGTTAAACCTAATTCATAAATAGCCTTTTCATCATCTGACCATTTATCTGAATCACCTTTTGCCAATACTGCTAAGGCGGCCTTTAATTCTGGTATATCCCTGAATTGTCTACGCACCTCTTCAATCATTGACATTGCTGCACGCCCTACTGCTCCCATTGCCATTGAGGAGAATAAAAAGGGTAACATTCCACCTACAAATAACCCTGCCATTACCATTGGATTTGAAACATCAATGCTATCAATTCCACTTTTTACCATGAAAGCAGCAAACAAGGCCAATGCAGTTAAAGCTGCAGAGCCAATCGCAAAGCCCTTACCAATAGCTGCAGTAGTATTGCCAACTGCATCAAGCTTATCGGTTTTTTCACGTACATCAGCAGGTAGTTCAGCCATTTCCGCAATACCACCAGCATTATCAGAAATAGGTCCGTAAGCATCAACAGCAAGTTGAATTCCTGTATTAGCAAGCATACCTAGAGCTGCCATTGCAATACCATAAAGACCTGCAAAATGATGTGCACCCATAATAGCTGCGGCAATAATTAATGTAGGGATTGCAGTAGACTGCATACCTACACCTAAGCCTGCAATAATATTAGTAGCAGGTCCTGTTACTGATTGTTTAGTGATTGATAATACTGGAGATGTTCCCGTTCCAGTATAATGTTCAGTAATCATTCCAATACCTAAACCAGAAAGTAGTCCAATCACTGTTGCGTAGAAAACACCCATGCTAGTAAAAACAACACCGCCTTGAATAAAGTCAGTAGGTAAAAATTCCTGGATTAAAAAATAAATAGCTGCAATCATAATAATAGCACTACCAAACTCACCTTTATTTAATGCTTTTTGTGGATCTCCACCTTCCTTCACAGAAACCATAAATGTTCCAATAATTGAAACAATAATACCACTAGCAGCAATGTATAATGGAAGTAGTATGAATTCATTCCCTAATACCGCGCCTAATACCATTGAGCCAATAATTGAGCCTACAAAAGATTCAAATAAATCAGCACCCATGCCAGCTACATCACCTACATTATCACCTACATTATCAGCAATAGTTGCAGGATTTAGTGGATGGTCTTCAGGAATTCCAGCTTCAACTTTACCAACAAGATCAGCACCTACATCAGCTGCTTTTGTATAAATACCACCACCTACTCTTGCGAACAATGCAATAGATGAAGCACCTAATGAAAATCCAGATAAAACATTTAAAGTAATATCCATACTATCAAAGTGAGATGTATAAAATATAAACAGGCTACCTAAGCCAAGTACACCTAAACCAACAACGCTGAGTCCCATTACTGATCCACCAGTAAATGCAACATTTAAAGCCTGAGCAAGACTTGAGCGTGCAGCATTTGTGGTCCTATTATTTGCTTTAGTTGCAACCTTCATCCCTAAAAATCCAGCAAATGCAGAAGCAATTGCACCCACAATAAATGATAAGGCAATTAATGGACTTGAATCAGTTTTTCCTGAATTAGCAATGCTTAATAAAACCGCTACTGCTAATACAAAAATTGATAGAACGCGATATTCTGCTTTTAAGAATGCCATGGCACCATCAGCAATACTTGATCCTATCTGTTTCATCCTTGCTGTACCTTCGTCTTGTCTCGTAATCCAACTGGTTTTCCAGAATGCATATAACATTGCCAAGACACCAGCTCCTATTACAAAATATAAATTATTCATCTAGTCTTTATTCCTTTATTAATTAAATTTATTCATTGCCTCAATAATACCACGTTCTAAATAGAAATCTACGGCATCACAGGCTTGATTTATTACAGCTGTAATTTCATCGTTATATTGATTAGAAAAAGGTTTTAATACATACTTTTCAGCAGGTCGCATATGTTCATCTGTTGCTATACCTAATCTTAATCTAATCCAATCTTCAGATTTTAGATGATAACTAATCGATTCAACTCCTCGATGACCACCAGTTCCTCCGTTGGGCCTGAATCTAATTTTACCCAATGGAAGATCAAGATCATCGTATGTAATAATTACATCTTTAGTTGAAACATTAAAATATCTACAAATTTCCCCAACCGCAATACCACTATTATTCATATATGTAGTTGGTTTTGCTATAATCAAGTTTCCACTTTTTGCGTAAAGATAATCACCTTTACCTGATTTATATTTCAAAGATCTATTTTGAATTAACTGATCAATAACCCAAAATCCAAAATTATGCTTGGTATTGGAATATTTTATTCCAGGATTACCAAGACCGACAACAAGCTTCATTACTCTTTGTCTGATGGTTCTCCAGAATCTGCAGAACCACTAGATGTCGATTCTTCTGTTTCGCCACCTTCTTCATCCATAAATAGAGCATCATCATCATCAGTTTCAACAGGCTCTTCTTCACGCATGGCATGGGTTATAGAGGCGACTACTGCATCAGGACTACTCATTAACTCATGTTTATCATCTAATTTAATATCACCTACTGGCATACTATCTCCTAATGAGAGTGAGCTAATATCAACGTCCATAGAACCTATAATATCCATTGGGAAACAGGCAATTTCAATTTCTGAGGTAGGTGAATTTAATACTCCACCTTCTTCCTTAACTCCTATAGCATCACCAATTAAATTAATTGAAACTTTAACTGTAATTTTTTCATCCATTTTAACACCATATAAATCAATATGAAGTATATCATCTGTTACAGGATGATATTGAACGGATTTAAAAATAACATTTCGTTTTTTATCACCGACACTAATATTAAATATATGTGAACCGGATTTTTGTGCTTCAAAAAGTTCCTTTTTATCAATTGAGAATGGGATACTTACTTTAGAATCGTGTGAATAATAAACTCCAGGAATATTGCCTTCACGGCGAACCTTTTTGCTGGCTTTTTTACCATCAACGTCACGTTTATTGACTTCCAATTTAAATTCTTTAACTGACATTTTATTGCTCCTATTCCTAAAAATCGAACATAGAACTTATTGAAGTTCCATCTACAATACGTTTAATAGACTCACCGAACACGTCGGCAACAGAGATTACCTCTAATTTTTCAAATTTTATTTTTTCACCTAAATCAATAGTATTGCACACAATAACTTTTGAGATTGGGGCTTTTGATAATCTTTCAATTGATGGCCCGGATAAAACAGGGTGTGTTGCCACTGCAGTCACAGATAAAGCCCCTTCATCCATTGCGGTTTGTGCAGCATTACAAATTGTACCTGCAGTATCAATCATATCATCAATAATCAACACATGTTTCTTTGTTAAATCACCAACTAAATTTGCCACTTCTGCCATATTGGGTTTGGGGCGGCGCTTATCAATTAATGCAAATCCAACGTTTAGTTTTTTTGCATATGATTGACTCATTTTTGCGCTACCTACATCTGGCGCCAAAACTACACCTGAATCCTCATCTAAATTTAGAGAACGAAGGTGGTCGAGCAGAGCAATCCGAGAATACAAGTGATCAAAAGGCACATTTGCAAAACCTTGAATTTGTGGTGAATGGAGATCCATTGTAATTATTCTATCCACACCACCAGCTGTAATCAAGTCCATCATTAATCTGGATGAAATAGGCACACGCGCCCTATCTTTTCGATCTTGACGTCCATATCCAAAATATGGAATTACCGCTACAATACTTTTTGCTGATGCCCTTCGAGCTGCGTCTAACATTAATAGAAGTTCTAAAATATTATCTGCAGGTGGATCTGTAGACTGAATAATAAAAACATTTTCATTCCGGATATTCTCTTCAAATGCTACACTGAGCTCACCATCGCTAAATTTTTTAATATCAATTGCACCTAAAGGCATATCTAAATATTTGGATATGCCTTTAGCTAATGCTATGTTTGATGTTCCACTAAATAACTTCATTGCTGGGGGATAGGGAGTCGAACCCCAATATTCAGCACCAAAAACTGATGTCCTACCATTGAACGATCCCCCAATGGATCATAACTAGATTTTGCTGGGTAGTGGAATAGATCCACCAATTACCTGATTTGTAATCAGATGCACCGTTTAATTATGTTATGATCAATAACATAATTAATATTTCCAGATAGAATTAAATAATATGAGGGAAAGTGATGAAGGATTGGCATTGTGTGAAATACCCAGAAGAACTATTGAGTAAATCACGGTTATCAAAGATGCCAAACACAGTCGAGCCACTCCCCGACATACCAGCATAGATTGCTCCACAATCATATAATTGTGACTTAATCTTGCCGATTTCTGGATATGTTGATCGGATAACCCGTTCAAAATCATTTTCAAATAACTGCCAGTTAACTGGCTCTTTCAAGGGCGAAAACTTATGAACACTTTCATTAGACTGCAAACTAATATTTAATTTTTTATAAGCCCATTTGCTAGATATATGAATATCTGGAATTATTAATAAAAAATGAAGGTTTTTAAGTATATCTGAATGTTGAGGGTTTAATTTTTCCCCAATTCCTGTAACATGTTGGAATCCCCCTTCTACAAAAAAGGGTACATCTGCACCTAAAGAAGCACCTAATTTTGCAAGATCTTTATAATCAAAACCACACTCCCAAAGCTGATTCAACGCCTTTAGTGTCGTTGCTGCATTACTACTGCCACCACCAAGCCCACCACCCATCGGAATTTTCTTGTTAATATGAATAGAATACTCAGAGTTGACTATTTTTCTATGTGGGTATAATAAATTATAGGCTTTAGCAACTAAATTTGAATTATCAACAGGTAAATTTGAAAAATTTGTGGTTAAAAAAAAAGAATTAGAAGTTTTGAATAGGAGTGTATCATGTAAATTTAATTCTATAAAAAGGCTATCAATATTATGATACCCATCAGCTCGTTTATTTAAAACCTTTAGTCCAAGATTTATTTTTGCATATGATTTATATTTTTGGGTGATTTCCAAATTATTTATCAATGAGAATTATTTATTTTTCTTTCCCCACGTATCTCGTAGGGTTGCTGTCCGATTAAAGATGATGTTATCAGAAGTGCTGTCTTTATCAAAACAATAATATCCATTCCTCAAAAACTGATAATACTCCCCTAATTTTGCAGTTTTTAATGATGGTTCAAGCTTACATCCTTTTATAATTTGCAGTGAATTAGGATTCAGATTGTCTGTGAATGATTGACCTTCTATAAATTTACTAGGATTTTCAATATTGAATAAATGTTCGTACTGATGAATTTCAGCATCAATAGCATGAGGTATTGATACCCAATGCAAGGTCCCTCTTACGCGACGGCCATCATCTGACCACCCACCTTTTGTTTTAGGATCATAACTGCAATGTAGCTCTATTACGTCCCCCTTACTATTTTTAATAATTTTATTACAAGTTATGTAATATGCATGTTTTAGGCGGATTTCTCTTCCTTCAGATAATCGGAAAAATTTCTTTGGGGCATTTTCCATAAAGTCAGATTTTTCAATCCAAAGCTCACGACTAAATGGAATGACTCTTTTCCCATCTAATTCATTCTCTGGATTATTATCTGCATCTAACATTTCGATTTGGTCTTCGGGATAATTTGTAATTATCAATTTTAATGGATTTAAAACTGCCATTACGCGCTTAGATCGTTTATTAAGATCTTCACGCAGGCAATTTTCTAGAAGGGCAATATCAATAATTCCATCACGCTTTGCAACACCAACTCGATCACAGAGCTCCCTTATTGATTCTGGTGAATATCCTTTTCTTCGGAAGCCAGAAATAGTTGGCATCCGTGGATCATCCCATCCTGAGACATGGTTATCATCAACAAGCTGTTTTAGTTTTCGCTTACTCATAATTGTATAGCTTAAATTAAGTCGAGCAAATTCAATTTGCTGGGGATGATATATATCAAGTTGATTTAAAAACCAATCATATAGGGGTCGATGATTTTGGAATTCTAATGTGCAAAGTGAATGGGTAATCTTTTCAATAGAATCTTCTAATCCATGTGCCCAATCATACATCGGATAAATACACCATTTATTACCGGTTCTGTGGTGGGTAGCATGTAATATGCGATATAAAACTGGGTCACGAAAGTTTAGATTTGGAGAGGACATATCAATTTTAGCACGTAAGACTTTTTCGCCGTTCTGGAATTTCCCATTGCGCATATCCTCAAATAATTGAATATTTTCGTCAATAGTTCTATTGCGAAAGGGACTGTTAATTCCGGGTAATTTTAGTGAACCCCTTGTTTCACTAATTTCTTTTGAGCTTTGGTCATCAACATATGCTTTTTGTTGTTTAATTAATTGAACGGCATATGCATACATTTTTTCAAAATAGTCAGATGCGTAAAGGATGTTTCCCGTATCAAAACCCAACCATTTTACATCTTCAATTATAGAATATACGTATTCATCCTCTTCTTTTACTGGATTAGTATCATCAAAGCGAAGATTACATTTTCCATTTTTATAATGATTTGCCAATCCATAATTGAGGCAGATAGATTTTGCATGACCAATATGTAAATAACCATTTGGTTCTGGTGGGAATCGGGTATGAACCCTACCATCATTTTTACCTTTATTTAAATCTAAGTCGATTATTTCTCGAATAAAATTTGAGTGGGTCTCGTTAGCCATAACTATCCTTTTATCACAGAATTGAGCCGAGCGATAATTTCATTATGCCCCAAAATATTATAAATTGTTGGAATATCAGGGCCCTTGCATTCACCATAGATGGCTAGCCGCATCGGAAAGAATAAATCCTTGCCTTTTATATTTAACTCTTCATTTGTTTTTGAAATCAGGCCTTCCAATAGAATAGTGGTCCATGCATCTTTTTTTGATAATTCATTTACCCAAAATCTGAATAGTAATTGTGAGGATTCATTGTTTAATATTTTATTATCGGAATGTTCACTTAAATCATGATTGTAAAAATATCTAATTTCATTATCAAGCTCCGTTAAATATGCAACCCTATGTCTAGCAAAATTTATTACTTTATTAAACTTTTCATCATCAGTATTAATAGCTAAAGTAATAAATGGTCTTGCATATTCAACCACTTTATTAAGTGGAAGGTTTTTTAAATATTGATTATTCATCCAAGATAATTTATCTTGATTAAATACGGCTCCACTCATATGAATTCGCTCTAATGAAAATTCAGACATTAGTTCATCCAAGGAGAAAATTTCACGATTATCACCGGGATTCCATCCTAGCAATGCGACAAAGTTTATAAGTGCCTCAGGAAGCGTTCCCTTTTTAAGATAATCTTCTACTGCAACATCACCTTGGCGTTTAGATAGTTTTGATTTATCTGGATTCAATAATAGTGGAACATGTGCAAATTGCGGTACCTCCCACCCAAAAGCATTATATAATAATATATGTTTTGGCGTAGAAGATAGCCACTCCTCTCCTCGAATTACATGGGTGATCCCCATATGGTAATCATCTACTACATTAGCTAAATGATATGTTGGGAATCCATCTGATTTAAGAAGAATTTGGTCATCAATTTCTGCAGTATTAAATTGAATTTTATTTCGAACTAAATCATTAAATATAATAGGTTTCGAATTAGGAACTTTTAAACGAATCACATGTGAGGATGTTGAACTTTTTTCTCTAATTTCATCTTTTGTGAGTGACAAACAATGTCGGTCATATTTAGTAGATAATTTTAGAGCTTGATTTTTTCTTCGTAAATCATCTAGCCTGCTAGATGAGCAAAAACATGGGTATGCAAATCCTTTATCAACTAGATTTTCTATATGTTGTTTGTAAAGATCTAATCTCTGGCTTTGAAAGTATGGACCGCAATCACCTTCATATTTAGGACTTTCATCAAATTGGATTTTCATTATATCAAGGGTAGACATAAGTTGATTGACCACACCGTCCACTTCCCTAGACTGATCGGTATCTTCAATCCGCAGTATAATCCTACCGTTTTGGCCTTTTGCATAGAGGTAATTATATAATGCAGTCCTTAATCCTCCTACATGAAGATTGCCTGTTGGGCTTGGTGCAAATCGTACATTTATGCTCATGTAGACTTTTCTTTAAGAACCAAGGCGATTGCACTTGCAGAAATCCCCTCACCTCGTCCACAGTAGCCTAAATAATCTGAAGTGGTAGCTTTTACAGAAACGGAATCTTTTTCTATCTGAAGAATGGTTGCAATATTTTTTATCATTTGAGGAATATATTTGCTAATATTAGGTTTTTGTAGGGTAATGGTAGCATCAATATTTTCAATTTTATATTTAGCATCACATAACAGAGAATATGTATGTGATAAAAATATACTACTACTGGCATCTTTCCATCTATCATCAGATGAGGGAAAATGCTGACCAATATCACCTAAAGAAATTGAACCGAGCAATGCATCAACAATAGCATGCAGCAATACATCACCATCACTATGGCCCTTTGAACCTTTTTCAAAGGGTATAGAAACGCCACCAATAGTGAGTGCGTAGCCATCCACTAATTGATGGGTATCAACACCTTGTCCAATCCGAAATGACATTTAAATGATGATCATTGCATCACCATACGAGTAGAAGCGGTATTTCTTTTTAATAGCTTCTTTGTATGCTTTTAACGCAAAGTCTTTTTTAGCAAATGCAGCTACCAGCATCATAAGTGTAGATTGAGGTTGATGAAAATTGGTAATAATTGAGTCACACATTTTAAAATCATAGGGTGGATAAACAAATTTATCTGTCCACCCTTTCCTAGGGGTAACTTTAAATCCAGAAGTAACCACGGTTTCTAGTGTTCTAATGGTGGATGTTCCAACACAGATTACACGTTTTTTCTTTTTCTTAGCATTATTAATAATCTCAGCAGTTTCTATAGGTATATTAAAATATTCAGAATCCATTTGGTGTCTGGTTAAATCTTCAACCATTATCGGCCGAAATGTTCCTAGCCCAATATGAAGGGTTACATATGCTAATTTTACACCTTTTTTTTCTAATTTTTTCAATAAGGCTTTACTGAAGTGCGTACCTGCTGTGGGTGCGGCAACTGATCCTCTCTCTGATGCATAAACTGTTTGATAATTTTTTTTATCTTCTGGAATAGGGTCCCTATCAATATATGGAGGTAAAGGCGAGTGCCCCACTTTCTCAATAAATTCATGTAAATCAGGTACAGAGTATTCAAATCGCAGTACTCGACCACCAGAAACGGTATTATCAATAACATCACATTCTACGCCATCACCAAAAATTAGTTTATTGCCAATTCGTACTTTACGCGCAGGCTTCACCATGGCTTCCCAAAGATCACCAGAAAGTTCACGAAGTAAGAACACTTCAACCTTAGCTTCTGATTTATCTTTATACGCATATAATCTAGCTGGATATACACGAGTATTGTTCATGACAAGAACATCACCTTTTTTGAAATAGTCTACAATATCAGTAAACTTTCGATGGTCAATGGTTTGATCTTGACGGTTTAATACCATTAATTTACATTGATCACGCTTTTCAGAAGGATGGTCAGCGATTAATTTTTCTGGTACCTCTAACTCAAATTCTGATAAACGTGGTGGCTTCTCAACTGATCCAAAAAACATATGTCCCCTTTATTTAAAAAATATCTACCTGATTGCCCAAATTAGGCGAATCAAGATTTAAGTATGTGTACGTTTTTTCCATGGCCTGTCTGCCTCTGGAAGTACGTTTTATATAGCCCTCTTTAATAAGAAATGGCTCATAAACCTCTTCAATGGTTCGAGCATCTTCAGAAATAGCTACACCTAAAGAGTCTAACCCAACAGGGCCACCATTAAAATTTTCAACAAGTGATGATAAAATACGACGGTCCATATCATCCAACCCATTTTCATCAATGCCTAATCTATCTAACGCTTCTTTTGCAGAAGCTTTTGATATTATTCCATCTGTTTTAACTTGGGCAAAATCACGAGCACGACGAAGAATCCGGTTTGCAATCCGTGGAGTTCCACGAGATCTGCGAGAAATTTCTAATGCCCCAGCCTCATCGATTTCAATATTTAAAATTTTTGCAGATCGGGTAATTATTTTTAATAGTTCATCGTCAGAATAAAAATCTAAACGTAGAATAACACCAAATCGGTCTCGCATGGGAGATGTTAAATTTCCTAGACGTGTTGTGGCACCTACTAATGTGAATGGATTTAAATTCAATTGAACACTCCGAGCGCTTGGACCTTTATCCAGCATAATGTCAATGGTGTAATCTTCCATAGCAGAGTAAAGGTATTCTTCTACTACACTACTTAAGCGATGAATTTCATCAATAAAAAAAACATCTTTTTCTGCTAAATTTGTTAGTATTCCAGCTAAATCACCAGGTCGATCTAATACGGGACCAGAAGACAATTTAATATTTACATTCATTTCACGTGCAATGATATTAGCCAACGTAGTTTTACCCAACCCTGGGGGCCCAAATAGGAGCACATGATCTAAAGATTCACCTCTTTGCATTGCTGCTTCAATGAAAATTTTTAAATTTTCAATCGTTTCAGATTGTCCCACAAATTCATCAAAATGACTTGGGCGTAAAGATTTTTCAATCTGAACATCTTCATCGATTTTTTGTGGTGTCGTTATTTCGTTATTTGGATCTTTAGTGGATTCTATCATTTACAAGGAGGGTAATTTACAAAAATTTGAGAGGGAGGTGTTAGAATTATCTATTTTTGTCGTCGAGAATAAAATCAAATATTTTCTTAGCTATGCGGTCTTTCCTATCCTTCTTTAGTTCTATTTGAGTTTTGTTTTTTGAAAATATTTGAACCCTATTTGTATTAGATTCAAAACCGGCACCAATTTCATTCGCGTAATTTAAAACGATAAAATCAACACCTTTATCGTCTAGTTTACGTATTGCTTCATTAGTACCATTCTGTGTTTCTAAAGCAAAGGCAACAATCGTTGCCTGTGTTTGTGAATTTATTGTTTTTAGAATATCTGGGGAAGGTGTAAGGTCGATCGTTGCGGTAGAATTTTTTCGTTTTAACTTTTCATTAGAAGGATTCGTTGGATGGTAATCTGCAACGGCTGCCGCCATAATAAGATAGTCTGCATCTTTTTCATCAATTGAATTTTCTAATTCTGATAACATTTCTAAGGCAGATTCAACCATTATAATTTTAATTTCAGGAATTTTAGGTAATGAGACTGGACCGGATATAAGTGTTACATTTGCGCCTAAATCTCTCGCTACTTCAGCTAATGCATAGCCCATTTTCCCAGAGGATCGGTTGGAAATATAGCGAACAGGATCTATTGCTTCTCTTGTTGGGCCAGCACTGACTAAAACCGTTTTCCCAATAAGGGGAAGCTCATTATTGAATAGACTCCTTATCTCATTCATAATTCCATTTATTTTAGGTAATCGACCTTCACCATCATGGAGGCTGGCCAATTTTCCAGTTTCTGGTTCCATCACAAATTTACCTCGTTCACGTAATTTATTGACAGCATCCATGGTGGCAGAACTTTGCCACATTCTGAAATTCATGGCGGGAACAAATAATGTAGGCTGCTCACAAACAGATAAATTTGTAGAAATAATATCATCAGCTACTCCATGTGCAGCTTTACATAGCATATTAGCTGTGGCCGGTACAACGACAATAGCATCTAGTTCAATAGCCATTTCAATATGTTCAAGTCCAGCTTTTGGAGTATTTGGGAATATATCTGTAATAACCTCATTATTTGTAAGTGCTGCAAATGAGGCCTTGCCAACAAATTTTTGAGCAGAATGCGTTAGCATAACTTGAATGTTTGCGCCCTCTTTGCGAAGCAATCGAATGACCTCACATGATTTATATGCGGCTATAGAACCTGTAACACAAATGAGAATATTTTTATTTTTTAATACAGGGTACATAATATTTTATTATAGAAATAGTACTTAGTTTTTTATGCATACCATTAATCCATCACGAACGGGGAGTAAATAATTAAAAACTCGGTCATCATTTTGAATAAAGTTCGCAGTATTTTTTAATGCAATTGTATCTTCATCCTGTGGATCTAAAATAGAGCCACTCCAAAGCATATTATCTAAAACAATTATTCCTCCAGTACGAAGGAGAGAAATACATTTCATATAATAATTATGATAACCACTTTTGTCAGCATCAATAAATGCAAAATCAAAGTGTCCAGATTTTAATTGTTCTAATGAATTGGATGCGCTGCCTTGATGAATATGGATTTTGTGTCCATGCGGAGAACGGTTAAAGAAAGACTTGGCTGTTTTAATATGTTTTTCCATAAGCTCACAGGTATGTACCTCTCCATCAATTGGTATAATCTCGGCCATTTTTAATGCACTATATCCGGTAAACATTCCAACCTCGATTATATTTTTTGCATTAATTGATTTAATAAAACCTTGAAGAACATTTCCTACTTGTACACCTGAAACCATTTGAGGAATATCTTCTGTCTTGTAAGTATAGTCTATCAATTCTTGCAATAGCTTAGAATCTTGTTGTGAATTATCTTCACAATATTGATTTATTTCGGGTGAGACGAGTTTAATCATTGAGTAATTTTTCCAGTTCACCTGATTGATTTAAAATCATGAGCTGATCAAACCCACCTATATTAGTACCATTCACAACAATTTGAGGCACCGTCATACCACCTGTAATTTCAGCCAATTGTTCACGACTCATATCAATTTTTTCAATATTAATTTCTTCATATGTTAACCCTTTTTGATCCAGGAGCTGTTTTGCGGCAACACATGATGGACACCAAGACGTAGAATATATTTTAATCATTTTTCATCCAATGTTTATGGTTATAATTTACGTCAATGGTAGTTGATGAATTAATATTCAATTTGGAGAATTTATGTTAAAGGTTGGAGATAAAGCACCTGATTTTACACTCTTAGACGGAGATGATAATTCAGTATCACTGAGTGATTTTAAAGGTAAAAAAGTAGTTGTTTGGTTTTTTCCAAAAGCTAGTACACCTGGCTGAACAATCCAAGGCAGGGGGTTCCGTGATGAATTCCAAAATTTTGAAAATAACAATGTACAAATCTTAGGCGTATCTGCAGACTCAACGAAGCGACAAAAAAAGTTTGGTGATAAGCAATCATTTCAATACCCACTTTTAAGCGACGAAAGCCATGAAATGCTAGAGGCATATATGGCATGGGGTAAGAAGAAATTTATGGGACGCGAATATATGGGAATTTTTAGAATCACATATATTATAGATGAAAATGGTATCATTGAGCATGTATTTGAAAAAGTGAAAACAGGTTCTCATGCAAAGGATGTAATGGCGGCATTAGAATAATAATTAAAGGAGCCCTTATTTTAAATTTTTTTATATTTATATTTATATTTTTTGCATCAGGAATACCTTCTGCAAAAGAAGATATTACAAATGTTTTAGATAATTATAATCAAGCATTTGGAGAAGCTGATTATTCAAAAATAATTAAGTTTTTTGATTATCCGGCAGTATTTAATCTGCAGGACAAGACAATTACCGCGAGCACTCGATTAAAATTGAGGTTCATTTATAAAAAAATTCGAGGTGATTTACCAAACTATTATTCTTATAGCACATGGGATGGAATGAAAATTCAATTAATCGAT
>Ga0066856_10000260_pt1 | contig 19305 bp, 15 predicted proteins | sample ETNtaG_5_FD_65605 | JGI IMG/M metagenome (GOLD analysis project Ga0066856, IMG submission 65605) | Marine microbial and viral communities from oxygen minimum zone, Eastern Pacific Ocean - ETNP201406SV205 | ecosystem: Environmental > Aquatic > Marine > Oceanic | place: Pacific Ocean: Eastern...
TGTACCCTCAAGCATGGTTCCAACCGATGGACCGGCAAGCGTGACAATCATTCGAGCGAGCGTGACATAACGAGCATCGATCAAGGATTCTTCACCATCATCGCTGATGGCCCTGGCCAAAATGAGGGTGTAGTCCTCATCTGCTCGAACCCAATCGGAAATGACCGACACATCGAGGTACCAATTGCTGACCTCGCCACCTGCCGTCACCCAGCCCTGGAGTTCACGAACTGTACCAGATTCAAGGTGTTGCTCGATTCGAATTTGTACTTCATCGTAAGGGCCATTATCGGACTCATCTGCAGCTCCTGAGATCCTTACTCGGTCGCCTTCAATCCACCATGAACCATTTTCTGGGCTGTTGATGGTCACGTGATCTCCGCTCCCATTGCCAGATGGAGGAGGGGCAATGATGCTCCCTCCTTCGAGCGGGGTGCAAGTTCGTTCGAGAGCCATATCAATGGCACAGGAAGCATCGACGAGACCAAAGCCCCAATCTGAATTCCAACGATCAGAAACCGAGGGCTCGCTTGCTGATCCTCGCTGTTCGGAAGAATTTCGAAGGATATCTTTCACTTCTTGGGGTGTGAGGGAGGGTTCTGCTTGCAACATGGTCGCGACTACACCTGCGGCGATCGGTGTTGCCATGCTCGTTCCATCTTTTTCATCGTACTCGTTTCCAGCGAGTGGTCGTCCTGGTTGGCCCGGTAAAGAAGGTCCAGTGGCTGCAGTCGCAGACATGATACCTGAGCCAAACGAGGTGATGTCAGGCTTCAATTCGTCCCAATCATCGTTGTCATTGTCACTCAAACGAGGACCTGTGTTGGAGTAATCTGCAACATTGTCATTGGTTCTGTTAATTGTCCCGCGGTCGGTGGCGGCACCGACTGAAATGGCCTTGTCTGCACTTGCAGGCGATGGAACGCGATTTGAGCCGTCATTGCCCATGGCAACCACGCAGACAATTGAGGCATTGACTGCATCATTGACCAGTCGTGCTTCAGCACCCGAACCATTGTCGCCCTGATCACCGGGGTTCAACGGTGTTGAAGCGGAACCAAACGACATGGAGGCCACTTGAATTCCGCGACTGGAAGCGTTGTTGCCCCAGTCAGTGTTTGCGTTATTGATGACCCACTGAATGCCGTTCAGAGAAGCTTGTGAATTTGTTCCACCAGAATCCGTGAGGACCTTCACATCAACGAGGTACGACCCCGGTGCAGTTCCCATGTGAATACGAGATGCGTCTCCTGTTCCAACAACAGAACCTGCCACGTGAGTGCCGTGCCCGTTGCCATCATCAGGGTCTTGCGTGCCGTCTGTGGCACCTGCTGAAGAGGTTGCATCATATCCTGCAACCCATTTCTGATCATCATAGGATGTTGCATCTTCGTCGGGTTCATCATCCATGTCATCAAAGTCATTCAACGATTCGTGTTCGTTGTCAACGCCGGTGTCCAAGACGGCTACAACAACGCCTTCACCGATGTAATCCCGTTCATATGCGGTTTGAGTGTAGACTTCAGATGGTCGTGAGCGTGCTGCTTTTGCTGCGATATCGTTTGATGGAACCATGACGTTCTGCATTTCGATCACAACAACTCCAAACGAAGCATAAATGTCCATCAGAGCACTGACGGGGACCTTGTCAAGCGCGATTGAATCAATGTCATCGAGCACTTGGAACCAGGCTCCACCTTCCTCGCCAACCCAGCCGTGGGCATTGAGAATAACACGCAATGTTTCGATTTCACTCTCAGTAGGGTGCCAAGCATAATCCACGACAATAGCCACTGTGGCCTTGCCATCGTTTCCAATGATGGCTGTTGGCGAGACCGATTCTGCACCTGCAAGAACACGCTGAAGACGATCGTCCATTCCATTCCAGTCCAAATCTGGACCGTACGATTGCCACCAATCCTCAGCTTCTGATGAGTACCTCTCGCCTCGGTCGATGTCTCGTGTAGGGCGCAAGCAAAGCTCTTCGCCGCACATCAACGGGGGCAATCCTTCAATCAAAATCGGAGGTGCGAATTCGGGGGAATCTCCCTCAATCGAAGCCGTTGACGGCGTGGCGATTGCCCCAAGATCGGCAACGAGGAAAACTGCAACGAGCATCAAGGAAATGAGGTGTGTTTTTCTCGAACCTTGGTCCAACATCATCATCCACTCACCTTGGGGTAAAGCCGCATGCCTTTGAGGCTATCCGTAATTTGTCCACCCCATAGCCCCTATGGGGCTAAGGGGGAATTCTTTCAAGGCCAATTCAGATGGTTTGGATTTTTTGCGCATTGAAGGTGAGGCCCGCCTTTGCCTTCAATCACCACCAAGTCAGCGTCGCATTCCGTACACTGAGCGAGTTCTGCAAGTCGCTCCATCCATGCCTGTCTCGTTTCAGGCTCGTCTGCTGAGGCCCGGAGTTTCTGCAATGTTTCCCTGACATTTCGTGGCACATCAACTCCTTTCGACGTCCACGGATCTTCAAGTTCGGAAAGGTCAGCCATATTGGCTTTCATTCGATTCAAGCGGGCTCGAACATCGCTTGATGAACTCGGACCACCATCTTCAACACCCAATTCATATGGCCCTCCTCGAGCAACGAAAGGCAGCAAAAAGTAAGCTGCTATGAAGCCACCAAGGTGTGCCATGTGGGCCACATCGCTGGCTTGCTGCAAGCCCAATGTTTGGTAGGCTCTCGCCACCTCAAGAGCAAAATAAATCAAGGCAATCACGTAGACTGGCCACTTCCTGATCAAGATCAACGGGAAGGCAACTTCGTCTCTTGGCCAGCCTGCAAGATAGGCACCAAACAGACCAAACGCTGCACCAGAAGCACCCAGTGAGGGCGTTGTGGAATCATAATTCATCAGCCACCACGACACCGACCCGCCAACTAAGCCAATGAGGTACACTGCGGTGAACCTTTTCATCCCAAGGCGTTGTTCCAAAGGAACGCCAATCAAGGCGATGACCAAGATGTTTCCAAGAACGTGAAGTGGATCAAATGGATTGTGCAAAAAACCTGCAGAAATCAGCGTATGCATCCATTCAAGTGAAGATGTTCGAGATGGAACCAACCAGAAATCCGACCACATATACCAACTTTCACTTCCAAGCCAAAACTGACGCACTCCGAGCAAGTAGATGACTTGAACAAGGTAGGCGAGAAGCAAACCTACCGTCAACGAAAGCGCAAGTGAAGTTTTGTGACGGATGGCATAGAAAAGTGGCCAGATGATGGCAGTAAACCACAGCAAAAGAAGAACCCACTCTCCTGCTCCGAAAAACTCCATTTCGGTGGCCATGTGTCTTGCAAGTCTTCCCGACTTTTGAGGTCATGGGGTGCTCTCGAGCATGGGAGCATTCATGTCGCCCCCCCGAGTGGGAAAATCATGGCCGAGGTCCTCTTGAGCATCAAGGAGGTCGAGGTTCGGCGCGGAATGGGCACTGTTCTGTCCGCATATGATTTGGACGTCTTTGGAGGAGATATCCTCGTCATAAGCGGCGAAAACGGAAGCGGAAAATCAACCGTGATCGAAACAGCAGCACGACTCCTCCCCCTAGAAAAGGGCCATGTCTCTCATCATGGACACCTCACCCATCACGCCGACGGACGACGGTTGAACCCTGTCAAACCATTTGGTCTCACATTGCAATCAAACGGCGTCATTGGAAGCGAGACGGTCGAGGATCACCTCCAAACTGTTGCCATGTTATCTGGTGTTCAACTCAACCACGAACCACTGCTTGAATCATACAACATGGACCATCGTAAAGCAGATGTCATCGGGCACCTTTCTGGAGGCCAGGCGAGGAAAATCGCAGTGTTAACTGGGCTCATTCCTGCAATGGTGAGTGCATCACCAACATTGGTACTGCTCGATGAGCCAGATGCTGGTCTTGACGACCATGCCATCGATTCATTGATCGGCCAAATCACATCTCTTGCCGCAGCAGGCCATGGGTTTCTCATCGCTTCACACAACCCAAAAATCCAATCGATTGCTACGAAATTACATGATCTTTCAACCACAGTCGAAGGCGTTCCTAATGATGCAAAACCATGGACCGCCCTCGGAACCAAAGTGCAGCCAAGAAACACCTTGTTCCGTACTGGCCACCGGTATGCATCATCCACGCACTCCGGATTAGCACGAAATGGAATCGTTTCAATGATGGTGCTCGGGTGTTTACTCGCATTGGGCGACCCAGCAAATTTACCCGCCGGTTTATGGACGACTGGAGCAATATTGGCACCGGCGTTTGCCTCAGGTTTGGTCGGTGATCCAACCACTCACCTTCTGCGTGAAAACCGAGCTGTCGATTGGTGGCGAGCGCAGGCACAACGCACCCCTGCAGCTACCGGCCTTGGACTGATGGTTGGAACAATGGTGACTGTCGCTGCATCGTATGTGATGCTTGGATTGGTCGATGTGTATTTGGTGGCGATTGGAGCGTTGATGTGCGAATTTACAATGAAAGCGGTGCGTTTTTTGAATGCGTCCACTCAACGGCTATCAAGGCCCAACGCCGTATTCATCCGACTTCTTCTACCCGCCTTCATCCTTCCATGGGCATTGATTGTAAGTTGGGCTGCAGAGCTATGACAACACCCAAGTTCAAGAAGGGGAACTGAGCAGGTTTAACCATGGCAGGTCGAAGAGCGGAAGCATTCCTCGGCCTTGGCTTCCTTGGAATCATGACCACCCTTTACCTTGGGTTTCAATGGGCTCCGAGCGTCGCTATCGATGCCTTCGAATCACCCGCTGCTCAACGTATTTTTTACTGGCATGTTCCAGCAGCATGGGCAGCATTCATTGCCTTCGCCGTCCTCTTTGCAGGATCGATGATGTGGTTTTTCAAACGCAGCCCTCTTGGATGGCGATTGCATGTTGCTGGTGCCGAAGCAGGGCTTGCGTGTGGCTTAATCACGGTGTGGTCAGGATGCGTATGGGGTGCAGCAGAATGGGGCACGCCTTGGGATTGGACCGATGTTCGACTCAACACCTTTGGACTCCTTACCTTGCTTGCATTGTTTTTGGTCCTCGGCCGACAATCTCAACCAGATGGTGTTGAGACAAGGGACACATTTTCCACCTTCGGACTCTATGGATTCATTTTGGTTCCATTCACCTATATTGCGACACGCATATGGGAAATACGCCACCCAGGCCCAGTTGTGGCCGCAGGAGACGACGGAGGTTCGCTTTCCGGTGACATGACCGTAGTCTTACTCATCGGTGCACTCTCATTTACCATATTCATCATCGGACATATTCTGATGTCCATGCGAATCACTGGCCTTGAACAACGACTGGAACAAGCCCAAAACCACATCGATGGAGGAAATTGAATGGACGGAATGACTTACCTCACTGTTGCTTACCTCGGTATGATTGCAGGAATTGCAATTTGGACTTGGACGGTTGTCAACAGATCTCGAGCCATTGAATCAAGACTCGCAGCGGTTGAAGCAAACCTGAATATTAGCGCCTCGGAAGCCGATTCAATCAGTAAAGAACAAGCCGAGTAAGCCTATCTCAAGCCACAGGTTCAAGGCGAGAACAACAAGCGTCGGCATGAGGGAACTCAATGGCAGGTGGTCTTGGAGGTGAATTCTGCTTGGTCTGTGGAGCAGACCCTCCGCTTTACGGCGAGCGGATGTGCGAACCCTGCTTACGGAAACGTGTCAAGCTCGTCAAAGTCCCAGAAAATATTCCTTGGGTGCGGTGTGCGAGGTGCGGTATTGTCGAAATTCAGGGCAAGTGGGTCCAAATTTCTGAAGAGGAAATTTGGGATGAATTGATTCAACGGCATGTCCATTTCCACAAGGATGCTGAAGACATAGGATTGGCACTCGAAACTCGAACTGTCTCCGACCGCCACACGTTGCTCCACCTCCAAGTTGAAGGCGTGATTGAGGACTTATTGTTCCAAGAGGAACACACGATGCGTGCTCGAATGGCGAATGGTGTCTGCCTTACATGCACAAGGCGCGCTGGAAATTATTTCGAAGCCACGGTCCAACTGCGTTCAACTGGAAGGCGACTTAGTGAAGATGAGTTCACTGCCCTGAGAGCAACCCTCGACAAAGTTCTGGATGAATTGGCCGATGATCCGATGTTCTTCATCACCTCTGAAGGCCCCGTCACAGGTGGCTATGACATCGTCCTTGGAAGCAAGGGACTTGCCCGTACATGGGGTCGTCATTTGGTCACTGAATATGGAGGTCAAGTTGCAGAGTCAAACACCACGGTTGGGCGAAAGGATGGCATCGATGTCACCCGCTTAACCTTGCTTTATCGCAAACCAGGATACGATATTGGTGATGTTCTTCGCTGGCGTGAACGGTTCTGGCGACCTTCAACATGGACCAAAGAAGGTGCCATCATGAGTCGAATCGATCGCCAAGAACGTACTGGAGCGAGTTGGCGAGATCTTGAATCCGCGAATGTGGTGACTCAGATGAAAGAGCACCTCGTTGTTGACCTCATTACGCAAGATGATTCTGTTGGTGAATTCCTCGACCCAAACACATGGCAGATGACTTCAGTTCGATTGCCTTGGGACCACGACAGAAACCGCCCGCTTCGAATCACCAAAGTTGATGGAGAATGGCTTGCCTTACATCATCTAGGCTGCGATGAAGATGGAGGGGATACGAATGAGTAATTCAGAAGAAGGCCCAGGATTGGTTGAACTTGCTAACGCCCTTGATGAGCAGGGTATGATTGGCTACACTCGTGCTTTTGTCGACGACTTCAGAAATGGACTGAACCACATCTCATTTGACCGGTTTGAATGGATGGAGATGTTAGCCAAGAAAAAGTGGTCCGGAGTCTTATGCCTCGGCATGGGTGGTTCTGCCGCTGGTGGTGATTTCCTTTCTGCTTTAGCCTCCTTTCAAGGTAGCAAACCTGTCCATGTGCAGCGCGATTATGCCCTTCCATCGTGGTGGGATTCGACGTGGCTTATCTTGGCCACATCCCACAGTGGGAACACAGAGGAAACCCTAGAAGCGAGTGAAACAGCTCTCAAAGCAGGCGCAACAGTTGTCGCCATTTCGACCGGTGGCATTCTTGCTGGACTCCCAGAGATGTACCCGAATTGCCACTTGATCGCATCGGTAGGTGGTCAGCCGCCACGCAGCGCGTTCGGTCATATCTTCAGCAGGCAACTCGGCCTTCTTCGCCACCTTGGCGTCTTGCCAATGCCTGAGACGGGGGCGGATGATGCGATGTTGGAGCGGTTACAGGCAGCGATGGATGGTTTTGATCTCCTGAAGGACCCTGAAGGTGACATTGCTCAATTAGCGATGTGCATGGTTGACCGTCCGATCGCTTTGCTTGGTCCGACAGAAGTCACCCCAGTCCTCAACCGATTCAAAAATCAACTCAATGAAAACGCCGCCCGTTTTGCCAGAGTTGGTGTTGTCCCTGAAATGAACCACAATGAAAGCGTAGCGTGGGGAGGGATTGGTGAAGACCGCGATGCTTCGGGAATTGAACATTGTCTCTTGTTATTGACATGGAAAGGCATGCATGAGCGCGTTCAACGACGAATGGATTGGATGATTGCCCATGCTGCAACAGATTATGCATGGAAAATCGAAGGAGAAGGTGCAACACTTCTGGAATCGATGCTCCATTTGTGCATCCTTACAGACTGGATTTCATTGGCACTTTCGTTCTTGCATGGAAAGGATCCCGCATCAATCGGCCCAATTTCTGCACTCAAGGCACACTTAGATTCAGTGAATTGATCAGTACAGCGGCCCGAGGATGAGTCGTGGATCTGGGAAGTCATGTAGGGCCTGTTCACGATCGCTTCGCCGTACAACACCAGGGAGATCGGGTTTGGTAGGTTCAATAAGCGAGATTTGGAAATGGACGTGTGGTTCCCACCCTCCATTTTCTGATTTTTCACCCATTCGAGCAAAAACTTGGCCTTTCGAAACTGGCATCCCTGGTTCCAAGCCATCGAGACTGTCGGTTGAAAGATGCCCATAAAGCACCCATATCGGCCTTACGGGGTGATCATTTCGAGGCGTTGGAGGCCATGACAACTGATACTCGACGATGATGGTAGGCCCATAGGAACCAGCTTCTTCATTGATGCCAAAGGAGTGGATTCTACCCTCGAAAAAAGAATGAATTTCTGTACCAGCAGGAGCACCAATATCGATCCCAACATGAAGGTCACGCTCACCTCCAAACAACGGAGTGGTGTACATCCCAGGCCGAACCTCATCATACCTCCCAATCTGGTAATCATAAGGACACTCCCAATCCGAGGGGCCCCGTGTAAAGTTGAAGACCCAATACTCCTGTGGCATCAAGACCACTGGAGCAAAGGGTGTTGGTTGACGGCCCATGGGTGTTGGATTGAAGGCTTTCATTTGATTGTTGGCCGAACAATGAAAGCCTCAACCATGATGCTCATGCATGCTCTTGACCGTGTTGCTTCTGCTCGCGGCGAGTTGTTTACCCGGGTATGCCTTGTGCCGGGTCCTTGATGGCAGTGCAGATCGTGTGAGGAAAATATTGCTCACACCTGCGTTAGGCCTGTTGCTTTTATTCGGGCTTGCTGGAGGATTGCTCTATTCGAATTTGTGGACGTGGGGGTTGATGTCGGCGTGCGTTTTGTTGCTCAATGCGTTCGCACTCGCTCATATTCAACGAAAAGTCACCGACCGAAAAGCGCTGACGCCATGGCAGGCCCTTGAAGCAGCAATGCACGGGGAAATAAGTGCTGGAGAGGAAACAACATTGAGCGAAGAAGCGAATACACAACGCTGGTTTCAATCACATCGCCGACCCTTGCCCTTTGTGATTGGAGCAGTGGTCGCATTGAGTTGCCTCACCCTTCCATTTTTGCAAACCCTTCCATTTGGTGTTGATTGGATTGGTTTTTCGATGCTCTCTGGTCAGATTCACGCCACGGGATCGATGAACTTACCCGGTACGAATGAAGGATTCTGGACCTATCCGCCCGCCTTTCCAGCTCTTGCCGCATGGATTCAGAGCAGCCTCGGATTGTCGTCAGGACAAGCAGTGTTTCATTTAGGCCACTACAGTTTGTTCACACTCATCCTCGGCATTGGTGGGGCGATGGATCGCCAAGGTGCGGGAGCACAAGCCGTCATGGCCATGGCGCTTGGTGCAGGTTTATTCGCCAAAGTCTTTGATTCAGGCTATCCTACTGTTGCAAGCCAATTGGGGTTGGTGGTTGGGCTATTGGTCCTGTTGCGACCTTCATCGACGCGAGGAAAACATCACACCCGTGGCTTTATTCTCGCTTTCCTTTGTGTGACATTGATTCATCCAACAGGTGCAATCTATCTTGGCATGCTCATGGCCGCCCACCTTGTCATCGGGTTACGTCTCGATGAAAAACATGGAGCCAATGTTCAGCGATTGTTAGTAACGAGTGCCTTTTTGTTGACCACTGCAGCCGCCGTCGCTCTGTTGATTTTGGCCCCTCGGATGCTGGAGGCTTCTGTTTTCGCCGAGTATGGCTGGCAGGGAGGCCGGCCGTTGTTGACCTACAACCTCTTGTTATTGATTGGTGGTGCATACGCCGCGTGGCGGTTGCGAACATCGGTCGAGGGGATGCTTTTGGCCACTTGGTTTGCAGGTGTCTGGGTGTTGAGCGGGATTCACCTCGTCGAGGGGCTCGAGCAAATTCCGATTCTATCCTTGCTCTCCTATGTGTTGTACTCCATGGGATTGCATGCATTCCACGTGCCATTAGCGGTCTTATTTGCCCTGCTTTGGAGCGACAGTACGAATTTGACCTCTGTTGAGCAGAAACGCGGTTTTGTTGGTGTTGGGTGGGATCCACACCTGCACAGGCATGTCGTCACGGGGTTGATGACCGCCGTGATCATCGGTATCTTGGCAGGAAATCTATTGTTGATTCAAGTGAGTGAACATAACGAACTTCGTCCAATCACTGAAGGGGATGTCGCACTGATGGAGGATATTGCAAGGTTACCCTCTGGAAGCATAATTTACTCTGAAAACGCTCAATGGGGTTATGTTTTGGATGCCCCATCTCATGTCCAATTCACAAGCATACCAACGCTTGGTCTCGTGCAATTGGAGGAGTCCATACAGGCTGAAGCAACATCTGCTGTATTTTCTGAACAAGTAGAAAAAATTCAATTGTTAAACATCACGCATGCTGTTTCCTCTCCAATCGGGACCGTTGGATGGTATCTTGGAGCCTCGCCATATTGGACCCTGATAGCGGAACGAGATGGTAGCGCCCTGTGGGCTTTTGATGCAGCAGGCAAGAGCCCCCAGTTTGAATACGCATCAGTGAATCTTGATTCATGCACCGAAGGATGCGATGAGCGAGTTGATCCTTGGCGTGATCATCGTTTCAGAGACCCGATTGGACTCGGTGAAACACGTGCCTTTATCGAAGCGTCACAAGAGAGCACGCTCGAACTCAAGGCCGCCTCAGAACTCAATCTTAACGGGACGGCTTGTGTGGTGTTTGAAGCCGTTGGTGACCTTGAAGGATTGACCTTCACCATCAACGAAGATTCAACGATGTCGACCACCCTGCCGATGGTTCATGCTGGATGGCATTCTACGTGCATGGAGACAAATGGAGGAAGTACAAACGAACTCAACCTCGACATTTCATGGTCTGCTGAAGACGACTCGAGCAAGCATTGGGTGAATCCTTTGGGAATTTCTGGACGAAGTGATGCGCTCCTTGACAGAACTGGCCTACGGCTGCATTGGCTGGAATTCAAACAATAAGTGCGTATTTTGGCGAAGTGATGAAAACAACAAGGCCCCAGCAATCGCCATGAAGCGCGTGATGGTGTTGCTTCCGACCTTGGATGAGGTGGAGGGAATTGCTGAGGTTGTTCCGCGCATTCCAACGTCAAAACTCAACACAATGGGTTGGCAAACCGAAGCACTGGTGGTCGATGGAGGGAGTGATGACGGGACCATTGCGCTCGCTGAATCATTGGGCTGCTCAACCGTACGTCAGCACGGAAAAGGCAAAGGCGCTGCAATGAGGCATGGATTCTCGCTATTTTTGAAAGGTGATTATGATTGTCTGGTGATGCTTGATGCTGATGGCACCTACCATCCTGAGGAAATACCTCACTTTCTCAAAGCCCTCGGAAATTGTGATGTTGTCGTTGGAGACCGGTTGAAAGGCGACATGGATCCCGACGCAATGACGAGAACAAATTACTTCGGAAATCACATACTGACCTGGTGTGCAGTTGCCCTATATGGTGTGCCGATGAATGATTTGTGTTCCGGATATTGGGCCTTCACTCGTCATTCGATTAGCCTCCTAAAATTAAATTCGATGCGGTTCGAGATCGAAGCAGAGATGTACACATCATGTGCCCTCGAAGAATTGGAAATAACACATATTCCCATCAGTTACTCAAAGAGGTTGGGTGATGCGAAACTTGGTTCGATCAAGGACGGATGGAACATTCTGAGGAAACTCATGGTTCGCCGAATCTTTAGGGCACCTCCACAGTCGGCCCCAGGTCAAGGAAACCTGAACATTGACTGACCAACAAAACTCAAAACACATTGCAATGAGGCCCATCTCATGCAGCGTCACAACGCCGTCGTCCTCGGGGCATCGGGTTTGGTCGCTCAACGAATGCAACAACGCCTTGCTAACCATCCTTGGTTTCAACTCAAGGCCGTTGTAGGAAGCCAACGTACAGCAGGTCGGACTCTTGACTCAATCGATTGGAAGTTGCCTGAAAAAAAACCAGTGTTGCCGAACTTGACCGTGCTTGATGCTGAGGATGAAAATATCGTTGGGCAGCTCAAGGATGCTGGCATCAGTGTGGCTTTCTCATGCATTCCAGCATCCATCGCCGACCCATTGGAACTTGCACTTGCTTCGTCAGGTATTGCCGTATTCTCAAACGCCAGCGCTTTCCGTCGGTGCGATGGAATACCTTTGGTCATCCCCGATGTCAACAGTGACCACCTCGAGCATTTTGGAGGGGCAGGATACGCACTGGCATGCGCAACAAATTGCACCCTCATCCCCTTAGCGGTCCCTGCTGCAGCCCTTACCCGAATGTTTGGCATTCGCCATGTCAAGATGAACAGTGAGCAAGCCCTTTCTGGAGCAGGATATGAACTCGTATTGGATGCACAAGCATTGAGCGGAAACCACCCTTCAGAAATTCCAGGGGAGGCAGAAAAGACGGCATCAGAATTGCTGCATGTTCTAGGCACCAGCGTCAATACACAGCGAGATCAAGCGTGCCAGATGGGCGTCCATCGCGACCACCAAAGCATCACTGAATCGATGAGTCATGTCATAGCAATGAATGCAGAAGTCGAAGTCTCATGTCGACGTGTGACCCGAATTGATGGCCATCAAATCTTCGCATCCATTCAACTTGAACAACCCACAACGCTCGACGAAGTGCTTTCGTGCTTGAAAAACTGGAGTCCGCCCGAAAGCCTGCGTGAGTGCCCGAGTGCACCGCACAGATCATTGCATATCGTTGAACACATCGATGTGGAACAGCATCTGTGGTCAAATGGGCTGGAATTTCAATCTCAACCGGACCCAAGTGCTGACCTGAAGGCGGGTATGGCGGTCGTCATTGGTTCGGTTCGAATGACGAGCCCGACTTGCGTTGAGTTCTCAGCCTATTCCCACAACACTGTACGTGGTGCTGCAGGAGGAACGATGTGGTTGGCAGAGCAAGCCTACATTCAGAATAGGTTGTCGAATCATCAGTAGGCATAAAGGCATACAACGCTACGAAGCAACTGGTGCGGACATGGGTATTACGGCGATGATTCCCGACATGACCATTGGTCAACTCAAGAGTGAAGCCGAGACGCGCTGGGGCGAGATTTGGGATCATCATGCATCTCGAATGACAGTTCTGCTCATGTGCCCACGCAAGGAACGCAAATTGATGGAGTTGCACGGTGACATGATTGAACATGGACAACCAGTGATTACTTCGTTTCACAGACCAAGAGCCGGCGCACAATTGCTCGAAGATCAAGGGTTTGATCCAAAAAGTGCATCGTTCCAATTCGTCGACATTGCAAGTTCCGATTTGGGTCCATGGATGCAGCATCTTGTGACAAATGAAGGATGGCTTAGAGGTTCAATCGAGGTGATGCCGTTGCCTTATTCGATTGATCACCCATCCCAACGTGCATTTGAAAATCAACGAATGATGTGCTTTAGGCACCCATCCATTGCGACACTTGAGCGCTACTTTTTGCCATTCCCTCACAATGACATCCCAGGGAAGTGTTTTGTCAGCCTACCGCGCAGGCAAGCAGCAGAACTCGCACGTCAACAGGCAGAAGTTCTTGGCGTTGGACGACTGGAGAAAAAACCGACGGTCAGTGAAGCCAAACCTGAGGAGATGCCAGAGGTTGCGGCACCAAAAGAAACAGAAAGTATGGATGCAATGATGGACGCCTTCTCGACTGATCTCATTGCAGGCATTGCTGCAGAATCAAATGCTTCGGCCACACCAGAGTCCAGTGTCGAACTGCCAGTCGCCTCTGAGAAATCCAGTGACGAGAGCGCTGCTGAACCAGAGCATGTCTTCGTGCCCCTCCCACCTGGCGCCCAGCAGGCTAAGCCAAGCACACCGGCAATACCATCGCCAGAACCCGAAGTTATTTCTGAGCCAGATACGGCCACCGGCGAACATGAAAATGTCCCCATGCCAGAGATCGTCGAAGAAGTTGGAGAGCCAATGTCGGACATCGAAGCAGAATTCCGAGAACTCGTCAATGGATTGCTTGCAGCAGGCGTTGATCCAACGGAAATGATGGATGATCCTCGATGGGAAGATATCAATGAGAGAGCAACGGCCGTAGGCTTTGAGACATGGCCGGTGTTCCTTGAATTGGCCACAATGGAATGACAAGATTCAATACTTCTCGATGAGACCACGACACGGAGGCACAACCATGGGATTCTGTATCAGCTGCGGACAACAACACCAAGACGGCATTCGATTCTGTCGATTTTGTGGAACTCAGCAACCCGGTGAACAACTGCTTATGCGGCTTCGTCAAGAAGCGGAGCAAATCCATTACTTGCGCCTTCAGATGCAAGCAGCACAACAGCAGCAAATGGCCGCCAACAACCAATTCCAGCAGCAACCACCTCGCTGGTGAGCGGCATGCGGCCAAAACATTTGGCCATTGAGTTGTCTAAACTTCAACCCCATCCATGCCAGTCTGTGGAACTTGAACAATACGCCACAGAGGGCGACTTGGCAGCCTATTGGATGCTTGGTGTTGATCAACTTGATGCGGTCGAAGGCAAGCATGTTCTCGATGTAGCAGCAGGTAATGGAATTCTTGGCCTTGCCACGATGTTCCTTGGAGCGGCGAAAGTGACGCTGATTGAGGCGGATGAACAAGCCATCGAAGTTGCACGCCAGAACATCCAACGAACACAGGACAAGACTGGGGGTTCAGCTAAGGCCATCCATGCCATGGTTGGAAGGGATTCGATTGAATTGGACGAGCCAATCGACGTCGTCGTGATGAATCCTCCATGGGGGGTTCAAACCACTCGAGCGGACCGTCCATTGCTTGAATTGGCCTTCTCGTTGAATGCCGAATCGGTCCACATCCTTCACAGTGCAAAGGCCAAGCACGTGCAAGCTATTGCAAGCGACCATGGATACCAAGGAGAGATTATGCTTGAAACTGAATTCCGACTTCCACCAACCTATGCTCACCACAGCAAAGGCAAGGCATCAACAGCGGTTCGCTGTTGGCGTTTCCACCGTCCAGGAGATGCCAAATTAATCGAGGATGAAAATCAAGAGGCGTGAAACCTCGTATGAGGGGTTGAAAAGGGGACGACCCACCCCTTCAACCACGCGAAACAACATGCGACCTACCTCGGGCCATGTTTGCAAAGGAATGAATCACATGACGCCGAGCCTCGTCACCCCAGGAATGAATGTCTCCAGTACCGCAGAATGCGAAGCTGGTGAAGGAACAATCGAAGTCGACGGTCGCATTATTGCAACCGCTATCGGCGCTTTCTCAATCCAAGATGGAATCGGCACCGTCACGGCTGCCAAGCCAATCGTCACTCCTGAAGTAGGTGACACCGTGCTTTGTGAGATTGTAAAATTGAACGAGAAGAACGGTGAAGCACAAGTGATTTGCATCGAAGGGAAACCAGGTAGTGTTCTACCAGAGCACCTTTACGGTCAATTCCATGTCACAAACATCGTTGATCGCTACATGCATCAAACCGCCGACGCCGTACGGCGCCGAGATGTATGTCGAGCCGAAGTGAAAGAAGTCTCCCCTGTTCTCCGAATTTCCTTCAGAGATCGTGATGACTGTGGCGTACTTCATGCCATCTGCCCATCATGTGGAGCCACACTGGTTCCCAAACTCGATGGCGACTGGAACGTCAATTGCAATTCATGCAGCTACCAATCATACCGTGCCCTTGCTGACAATTACGGTGCGGGATGGGCTGAACTTGAGCAAGGTGCAAGCACCCTCAACAACGCTGGCAAGCGTTGGGGTGCAGCAGCAGAAGCAATGTTTGGCAAGGGCCCAGCAGGGCGCGCTACCTTCATTGCAGCAGATGTCCGAGAAGATGGGCGAGAGCGAACTTACTTCAGATTTGAAGGCGAATCGGGTGGCAAAGGACGCCGACCTCGAAACGCCCCCGGTTGCCGATTGTTTGTTGGTGGCCTGCCACGAGAAGTTGGCACTGAGGAACTACGAGCGCTATTTGCTGAACACGGCGACATGACCGATTGCATCGTTCTTACCGATGACAACGGTGTCAACCGAGGCTTCGGCTTCGTCACATACAGCGAAAAGGCGCAAGCAGATGCTGCGATTGCCAAGTTGGACGGTCACAAAATCAATGGACGAAAGATCGGTGTTCGAGATGCGGACAGCGATGACAAGAAGGGTAAGCGACAAAAGCGCAAGGACCCTGAAGGGCTCAAACTCTATGTTGGAAACCTTCCATTCAAAGCAACAGAAGAACAACTCAAAGCCATTTTTGATGGTGTAGCCACAGTCAATGCACTTGTGATGGCAACCGATAATGCTGGAAAACCAAAGGGATTCGCCTTTGCGTTTGTGAAGGAAATGGACCAAGGTGAAGCCATTGTTGCAAAACTCAACGGTACGGAACTCTTGGGTCGCAAGATCAAGGTCGACGTCTCACAAGGCGGAAAGAAAGGCGGCCGTGGCGGAAAACCTGGTAACTCTGGAGGCAAGTCAAACCGTGAACTCCAAGCCATGCGGGAAGAGGAAGAAGACGCGAAAAAGCGTCGACGACGCCGACGCCCCAAGAAGGATTGAAGACCACCTCGGATGAGTCGGTCACCATGGTTGAGCAAAGTGAACCTGCTTGGCTTGTCCTCGACGGCTACGAAGATGAACCCGCTGCGTTCGGCGTACCGCCGTATGTGGGATTTCATATCCGATACCTGTGCGGTGTTCTCGAACAAGCAAAGGTCCCCTACGAATACATCACCATCGATGCTTGGAGGATGTACCTCAAAGAAGCCGGAGAAGAAGCGGTGCGCAAGCGGCTTGCCAATGTAGCAGGAATTGCATGTGTGGCTGGTGCAGTCGTGCCTGGCCGATACTTGCGAGGCACCCCGATCTCCCTCAAAGAAACCCGAGAAATTATTCGAAACCTCCCTCACACCACACCAGCATTGTTTGGCGGATGGGCCATTCGAGGTTGGCGGCAACAGGGTTGGGCGCCTCTTCAAGCCAATTTATTTCTCGCCCTCCAAGATACTGATGCGACCTTGCACCACTACCTTTCCACAGGCACATGGGCTCATCAACGAAGGTCGGCTGAGCAATGGACAACATGGGCGCAAGCAGGCGCAGGCAGTAAGGCAGTCACTGATCATCCAGATTTAGGCTCTGAACAACAACCTGGGCCTCTTACCTACGAAGTTGAAGTCTACCAAGGGTGTGTGCGATACAAACGTGGATGCAAGTTCTGCATCGAGCCAAAAAAGGGCGTACCCATTTGGCGAACACCCGAAGACATCATCGAAGAAGTCCGCCGTGCTCATGACGTCGGTGTTCGCCATGTCCGATTGGGAGGTATGACCGACACCTACACCTACATGGCAGATGGTGTGCGTGAATTGGAGTATCCAGTTCCAAACCCAGAACCAATTGCAAAACTCCTCCACGGGCTTCGTGAAGATGAGCGGCTTGGTATTCTCCATACCGATAATGGCAACCCCTCCATCATTGCCGAAAACCTCGAAGCATCAGAAGCGATCACCAAAACCCTCGTTGAAACCCTGTCCGACGGCGCCGTCCTCTCCTTCGGCCTCGAATCAGCCGACCCAACAGTGCATGAAGCCAATTGGTTGAATTGTGACCCATCACAGCTCAAGACAGCGATTCGTTTGATCAATAAATACGGTAACAAACGAGGAAGCCGAGGGTTACCAAAGCTCCTTCCAGGGCTCAATTTTATCGCAGGTTTGAATGGAGAGACCGAAGCAAGTTACCAAATGAACCTCGATTTATTGCATGAAATACGCCGAGAAGGCCTTCTTTTGAGGCGAATCAACATTCGGCAGGTCGAGGGAGAAGGCTTCCAAGAGATCCCTCAAGAACAATTCAATATGTTCAAATCAAACGTGAGAGACACCATCGATGGACCTCTTTTACAAGAATTATTCCCTTTGGGTAGAGTATTATCCGATGTGCATTGGGAGACGCATGACGGTCGAACTCGCCTTCCCGCCCACCTGCAAGAAGCGCACACTGCGGAATCATGTCGTGGAAAAGCGGGCATTACATTTGGACGGCAAATCGGTGCATATCCAATCCTTATTGGCGTAGAATATCACATTCCCCTCGAATCTCAATCCGACATCGTGGTCACGGGACACGGTGCGCGTTCGATCACTGGAGTTGAGGTCGGCATGAACATCGAGACCATGAGCCAGAAACAGCTTGAGGCAATTCCTGGGATCGGGGAAAAAACCGCTTGGAAACTCATCAGTCAACGTGCTAAGCGCCGTTCAAAGGGAAAAACACCGTTTGAAACTGCACAATCTTGGTTTGAGGCGACGTCAGTGGAATGGAATGAGAATCATTCCGTGTACTTTCACGGATGATGTAATGCGCATAAAGTGCAACCCATCTTGCATTTACGACGTTAAAGCAACCGCGTACACCATCCAATCGCATCATCTTGCGCCGACCTCATGCGTGGTTGAAGGTGGGCACCCATGCAAGACTCAAGAGTCGATTCTTTAAGCAAACCAAACGTCGAAGAATCATGCGCTTGAAACCAATGTCTATGATTTCGATGTTCATCATGCTGCTCCTTATTGGCCAATCAATCACAAGCCACCTTGATCAAATCCCTGGCGAGGATCGAAGCACAGAACTTGAATCCAAAACGATTGTTATGCATTCGAACAACTCGACAGACAGTGATACAGATGGAGTGATGGACATTGATGATGACTGTCCAAATGGAAGCTCGAACTGGGCCTCAAATTATTCCACCGATCACGATTCAGATGGCTGTCAAGATAACGGTGAAGATGCAGACGACGATAATGACGGCTTACTCGACGCATTTGACGATTGTGCAAAAGGCGACCTCAACTGGTCGTCCAACTCAACCACCGACCATGATTCAGACGGCTGCCAAGATAACGGTGAAGATACAGACGACGATAATGACGGCGTGGTTGACATTTATGATTCGTGCCCGAAGGGTGATTTAAATTGGAATTCCAACAACAACACCGACGCTGATGAAGATGGTTGTCAAGACTCGACTGAAGACTATGATGGAGGTAACAACACCAGTGGAAATGACGCACACTGCTTAACGATAGACAATATTTCCATGTCCCCAACCTACATGCTTTCTTTTGATTTGGTGAACATTTGTCCGATCCAAATGAACTATCCAGGAGTGAATGCGAGTGCCGACCATGCTGGCGTATCTGGCCTACCCAGCACATACAGTTGGTGGTTTTACGCGATTGGGCCAAACAGTTCGTACAACTTTTCATTCCAGTTATCTTTCGACGAGAATGTGTCAAACAATACTGTGGTGAACCTCATCATCAACCCAACAATCCTCAATTGTGGAGGAAATACTTCATGGCATCAGTGCCCGGATTCATCAGGAAACTACACATTCACTTACGTACAACTGAGCAACAACACCGGTGGAAATAACTCGGGTGGCAACAACACTGGTGGAAACCAAACCTCGCCTTGTGGAAGCAATGTCAATTATACCTCGGTG
>Ga0066856_10000262_pt1 | contig 19285 bp, 10 predicted proteins | sample ETNtaG_5_FD_65605 | JGI IMG/M metagenome (GOLD analysis project Ga0066856, IMG submission 65605) | Marine microbial and viral communities from oxygen minimum zone, Eastern Pacific Ocean - ETNP201406SV205 | ecosystem: Environmental > Aquatic > Marine > Oceanic | place: Pacific Ocean: Eastern...
GAAAAAGTCAATCCTCAGGTCCCCGTTGACTTGGTCATTGACCACTCTGTCCAGGTCGATATCGATGGTTCGAACAGCGAAGCACTCGATATGAACCTCGACATCGAATACCACCGAAATATGGAGCGGTACACCTTTTTGAAATGGGGTCAACAATCCTTGGCAAATTTCCAAGCCGTACCTCCTTCTCGTGGAATTGTTCACCAAGTCAATCTGGAATATCTTGCAAGCGTTGCTCGTCAAGAAGATGGCGTTTGGCTTGCAGATACCCTTGTAGGAACCGATTCACACACCACCATGATCAACGGCTTAGGCGTGCTTGGATGGGGCGTTGGAGGCATTGAAGCAGAAGCCGTCATGCTCGGACAACCAATTTACATGCTTGCCCCAGATGTTGTCGGCGTACGATTGACTGGGAGCCTCAACCCTGGCGTCACTGCAACAGACATGACGTTACGAATTGTCGAAATGTTGCGTGAGCACGGTGTTGTTGGGAAATTTGTAGAATTCTTTGGAAGCGGAATGGCAGCATTAACGCTTGCCGACCGGGCAACCATTGCCAACATGGCTCCTGAATACGGTGCTACATGCGGTTTCTTCCCCGTCGACGAGCGAACACTGGATTACATGCGCCTGAGTGGACGAGAAGACGATGCCATTGCCGGTGTTGAAGCCTATGCTCGCGCCCAAGGTTTGTGGTTTGAGGCAGGCGCAGCTGAGAAGTCATACACGGCCACGCTAGAACTTGATTTGACATCTGTGCAACCAGCATTGGCAGGTCCCAAGCGCCCACAAGATCGGGTTGACCTTTCGAACATGAAATCTCATTTCCTCGAATCTCTAACCCACGAACTTGGTCATCATGGCCACGGTTTAGCTCCTGAGGATTTGTCAAAAGGTGCGATCGTCGAGCGCGATGGAAAAACATACGATTTGAATCATGGAGATGTTGTCATCGCAGCCATCACAAGCTGCACCAACACCTCGAACCCTGACGTCATGCTGGCTGCCGGTATTTTGGCACGAAATGCACGAAAGCATGGTCTTGAAGTCAAACCATGGGTCAAAACCTCCCTTGCGCCTGGTTCACGTGTCGTCACCGAGTACTACGAGGCAACGGGTCTTCAAGAGGATTTGAACGCACTCGGATTCAACGTCGTCGGCTACGGGTGCACCACCTGCATCGGTAACTCAGGGCCAATTCCAGAGCAAATTGAGGCTGCTATTGATGAAGCAGGCCTCATTGTCGGTTCTGTGATTTCAGGAAATAGAAACTTCGAGGGCCGAGTTCATGGCAAAGTCAAGGCTTCTTACCTCGCAAGCCCACCTTTGGTGGTTGCTTATGCTTTGGCGGGTTCCTTGGAGGTTGACCTTTCGACCCAACCAGTTGGCTATACGCCGGAAGGAAAGCCTGTGATGTTGAGTGAACTTTGGCCGAGTGATGAGGAACTTGCAGAAGCTCTTGCCGTCATTACGCCTGAGATGTTCCGTCAACGCTACGCTGATGCAATGAATGAACCCCGTTGGGACAGCATACCGTCTGAGGCAAGTCCACTCTATCCTTGGGCGCCAGAATCGACCTATATTCGCCTTCCAACATTCTTTTCTGGACTTTCAGCAGAACCTGAACCAATCACAAGCATTGATGATGCCAAGGTCTTGCTAAAATTGGGTGACTCGATCACAACCGATCACATCTCGCCAGCGGGTGCATTCCCTGCGGATGGCCCAGCAGGCACATGGCTGATTGAGCGCGGCATTCAACAAACAGATTTCAATTCCTTCGGCAGCCGTCGAGGAAACCACGAAGTGATGATGCGAGGCACCTTTGCAAATGTGCGGATTCGAAATCAAATGGCTCCAGGAACCGAAGGTGGTTTTGCTCGAGATTTTACCACGGGTGAAATCGTCTCTGTCTATGACGCTGCACAAAGTTACGATGGACCAAAAGTCGTTCTTGCAGGGAGTCAATATGGTACAGGTTCTTCGCGGGACTGGGCTGCAAAGGGCACATACTTGCTAGGTGTGGGGGCTGTCATTGCGACATCCTTCGAACGTATTCACCGCTCGAATCTTGTCGGCATGGGCGTTCTTCCGATGACTTTCATGGAAGGTGAATCCCACGAAGCCCTCGGCCTTGACGGGACGGAAACATTCACCATCCCGATTGGTGATGATGTCCAACCGCTTCAGATGATTGAAGTGACCGCAACCCGCACAGATGGCACGACCATGACATTCTCTGCTCAGGTCCGACTTGATACACCTGTCGAAGTTGAATACTATCGAAACGGCGGGATCCTCCACACCGTGTTACGACAACTTGCGACCTCTGAGTGAGGCACACCCAAGCGAAACCTGAATCGAGAAGGCATTCGGCAAATTCAAGAGCAGTTCAACCGAGGGATGGATGATGGCGAAACTTCGTGGTCATGTTCGTTATCGTTTCCGCTCGGATGAGCACGATGTCAATGTTCTTCTCGAAGGTGAAGCATCATGGATTGAGGAGCGAGTGAAGGAACTTGGGCTTCAAGGGGTCGGTTGGTCAATGCCAATTGGCACCGAGGTTCAAGCCACGAACACCTCTGGTTTAGCCCCGCAAAAAACAGCGCAGAAAGATGAACTCGATGACGCTCCAATTGGTGACAAGCCCCTCGACATGGGCCCGACTCCAGATCCTAGTCGAATACCAGTTGTTCGCCGTCCAATTGGCCAACTCGACCTCGGTGTCGAATTGGAGGCCATTGGTTTGCAAGTACCTGAGCGCCCAGATCCTATCGAATTGATGGAAGCCTTGGATGAAATGGAAGAGCCTCGCCCTGTACAGGGTGCAATGAGCATCGACCCTATGGCAGAAGCTTGGTTGCGTGAATTAATGCATCTTATCGTCAGAGAATATGGCATTACTGCCCTGCAAACTGAAGTGATTGAAGAGGTGGCCAGTAAGAAGCTCGGTCATCGAGAAGGAACCGCCTTAGAAGTATGGCTTGAATCGCTGTTTGGTGCTGGTAAATTAGTCAAGGTACACGGTGGCGACGCTACAGGTTGGGGCCCATCACCGGGTTGGCTTAAAGGTAAATTTTGACGCTTAAGGGCTGTCAAAAACAGCGATATTCGGTGTTATTTTTACGCCGATTTTCTACCGGAATATTGAATTTTCTTTTTTCGTGTTAAACGGGGTACTGCGAAGAAAAGCGGGCAGGATAATTGTGAACTTTAGAACAAAGGAATTAAAGTGCAACGGGCGTTGGCCGAAGCAGTGATGTTGATGTTCTCCAAAAACAACCACAATAACAGCCGCGCCTTGAGCATGTTCCTTGTCATGCTGATGGTTTTGTCGACCACCGCCGCCCTTGCAACAACTGCGAGCGCTTCAATTGCCCGTTCATACACCACAAATCGTGATCCGTTGGACGTCGCAATCGGCGATTTCAATTGTGACGGTTTCAATGATTTGGCCGTGGCAACAGAGGGAACCCACACCATCAGCATCCTCTGGAACGATGGCAATGGAGATTTCAGCGAGCGTCAGGACATTTGGGTCTCAAAGAACCAAAGTCGAAACGCAGACTGGGACGAATTCTCGAACGTTCAATTCATCGAAGTTGGTGAATTCACTGGCGATGGAGCAGACGACATCGTCATCTTCCAACGCAACAACCCATTCAAGACCGATGATAACGGCGCACCAGCAGGAGAACCTGGAAACGTCACCATCATTGAAAACGCTGGATGCAATGACGACTCTTGGAGCATCGGAGAGCGATTCACACATTTCTGGGCTTGGGACCTCGCTGTGGGCGATGCAGACCAAGATGGAAACGATGACATCTACATTCTCGACCTCTTGAGCGATCTTTCATCGCAACGTGTCGTCACCTACCGTGGACCGATTTCTTCCGCTACTCAGGGCATGATTACAACCCTCGGGCCATCGAATCAAAACGCATACCGTAGCCTCGAAGTTGGCGACTGGGGTGAAACTGAAACCGGTGGACTCAGCGGCACTTGTACCGATGATGACATCTATCTGCTTCGTTCAGAAGGTGTTGATTATTCCACTGGTCAATCCACCAACCCTGGAAACAGCGATAACCTCTCCATCATCGAGTACTCCTGCTTGACAAACACGTACCCAGCAACCTACAGCTTCAACACAGCAACCCCACAAACCGGAACGAGCATCATCAACATGAACGTCGAATTTGCCAATGATTTCGATATTGCAGACATTGATGGAAACGGAGAAATCGACGCTATGGTTCTCAACGATGGAAACGTGGAAAATGTCAGTTTCGTGACATCTGCTTCCTCTGGAAGTTGGTCGACGCCCGCCCGGGCCTACTTTGGACCCTACATCTCCTATTCTGTCACCATCGCTGATCTCAACGGTGACGGTGAGCCTGATTTCGTCAACCCAACGGTTGCGTATCAACAAAACAGCAGTGACTCCGCAGGTGGCTCCACATCAAACTTCTACCTCAACTTCCCAACCACGGTCCAAGTGACCCTTTCGGACGGAAGCGGGTCACATCTAACACCTCTTTCCTACGAGGCAGGCCGACGACCAAGCATGGTCGAAGTGGGTCAACTCGCAGGTGCTTCCAATTCTGCACCAGACATCGTTGTTGGCCACACCAGCTATAACTTCGGTAGTTGGGTAGACAACTTCGGATGGGAAGGGCAATACGACACCATTACCGTTGTCGAAATGGACAACAAAGATCTTGCTGTCACCTCTCTCGAGATTAACCCAACTGACAACTTCTTCGGAATTGTCGGTGAAGGTACGCGTGACATCAACGTCACAGTGACCAACACTGGAATGGACATTCTCAATGGTCAAAGTGCGACCCTTGACCTTGAACTCAAGGTTGTCGATGAGGCTTCATCGACCAACAGCACTGTCTACCAGATGGACTGGGACGCTCCAGAAGACAAGACCGGCTGTGGCACTGGCTGCAGTTGGGCTTTCGAAGAATACATCGATCAAGCCACAAAGTGGCACGAAGAGACAAATCATTCCATCGGTGCTTCTGATGGAAACAACGATCCAAACGTTTCCGCGAATTACCAAAACCCAACCGACTTCATGTGGGCTGGACATTACAAGACCAACACCTCTGGCGGTCTATGGAGCGGGTATGACAAGAACTGGGACGACGCTATGGTCCTCGAAGATGTTGACCTCACGGGCTCAGATCGTGCCTTCATGAGCGTTGAGCTGTTCCAGCACCTCGGTCACGGTGTGCTTGGAAGCGTTGATCAAACAGGCAACTACCTTGCTGGCGATGTTTGGGATGACATTGCAATGATTGAAATTGGCAGTGCTGAATCGGGATGGGACGTTATCTCCTGTCCACAAGAAGCCTACGTCAGCGGTGCATGCGCCTCTGGTGCCTCGATGTGGGGTGGCTTTGACCTCGATCGTCAATACAAGCAAGCCATTGGTGGTGTCGCCGAGGGCGTCTACTACTACGGTGTCTATTCCTTTGGAACCTATTACGGATGGAACAACTTCACTGAAGAGGGCGTAGGTGCGTTTGACCTCAGTCCTTGGGCTGGTGAAACAGTCGATGTCCGCTTCCGCTTCCGCACTGGATTCACGGGCTCTATTTCTGATGATAACGAAAGCCGTTGGACTGGCCGAGACGGATACGCAGTGGATAACCTCACCATTTGGAAGCAAAACACGGCCTTCCTTGCGAACCCACAAGTTCAGCAATCCACGATCAACCTCAACAACCTCGGTCCTGGACAAGAGTACACCACTTCGATTACCGCAGACTTGCTCAATGACACAACATACAGAATTTCCGCAAGCCTGTCTGCAAACAGTTGGGATGAACAACCGCAGAATGATGAGTTGGTTGGCTACATTACGCCGTTCAATCTTTATGATCCAACCGTGGAAGGCATCGAATACTTCAATCCAGGAGGACTCTATGCTGAAGGTGTGTTCGACATCGATGTCACAACCAACAACTATGGTAACACCGAAATGGACTTCGATATCGAGGCGACCGTCTTCTCTGCAACACCATCCGATGTGTACTGTGGAACACCGACTGCTCTATGTGAAGAAGACTTCGAAGGAGGAGCGAATGGATACAGGTACACTGAAAGCGCCAATCCGAAGGGTGTGATCTACAATGAAAACACCTGTCAAGACAAGATCTTCAACAACAATGCATACTGGTTTGGACACCCCTGTGACACTGGAGCAAATGGCTATGGTGATGCTTGGGCAAATGAAACGCTGACCATCCCTGACATTGACTTGACCTCGATGAGCGGAGATTTCGTATCTCTCAACTTTGAATACTACGCCGATACATTCTACGGTATTGATTCAGACGGAACATCCATCGTTGACGTCAACGATTACGCCGCCATGACCCTCGATATCCTACGGGATGGAGCAACCTACTCTGGCGTCTTGGTCGGACAGTGGAATGACTACAACGAAGATGGCACCTGTCAAATTGACGAAGACGGCAATGGACTTGTCAACGCCTCAGAACCAATCGACAACGCTGAGATCTCCTACATCGGTGATGATTCAACCACTGACGGTACGGGTGGCAATTACAATGTGTTCTTCAACACGAACGACCTTGTGGCAACCACCTCAATCGATCTGACCCACTTGTATGTGCTCAACACTTCAGATGCCAGTTCAATCAACTGGGGCTATGAGTGCATGTCACTCTCTGGCTCGGTTGTTGACATCAACTTCGAATTCCAATCAGACGATGATGGAAGAAACGGAATCAATGATGGGTTCAAAGGTGTGGCGTTCAACAACATCACCTTGCAAGAATTCACCTTCGTTGAAGACAATGCATACATGATTTCCCGCACCAACGTCGACGCTGAAGACCCATCCACAGACACAGTGGCAAACCACGAATTCTTTGCTGGAGTCTACATGATTGAAGTTGAAACAATCTATGACAACACAACTCAAGGTGTGCCTTGGTACAACGTTGCAGAAATTTCGACGTCAAACAACATCGAGCGTGTGATCTTCAACGTGGAATCCGTTGACATCACCCTGGGTAAGCCGAACACGCTTTCGTGTTTGAATGACCAAATTCTCGAGTGTGTGATGCCAATTGACAGTTCTTACACCCACGACTGGGCCCTCCAAGCCACCAACGGTGTGCTTGCTGGTGACTATGTGTTCAACATGAACATCTACGACGAAACTGCTGGTAGCATGGCTCACACCACGACTGCTGGACCATCACAGTCTCTTGACTCACATCAGAAGATTGAGGTGACATTCACCCCATGGAACGGCTGGATGGACGGCCACACCTACAACATCAGCTTTGATGCAGAACTCGCAAGTGGAGCCGCCTCTGGAAACGTTCGATACTTCCATGCAACCTTTGCAGACCACGTGGATGTCGCCATCCTTTCAGACACCTCTGTTCGAACCAATGCCATCAAGGAAGATCTGAACATCTTGAACATGTCTTACACTCAGTACACCATCAACGATTGGGATGAGTACCTCGATGCAGGCTGGTTCACTCACTACGACAAGATTGTATTGCCTTGGCAAGATGACATCGCAGCAAAGGACATCGAGAACGGTGGACGTGGCTATTACCAGAAGTTGGGATCAACTGCTCACCGAACCACACTTGAGGGCTTCATGTCCGCAGGTGGTACAATCCAAGCCCACCTCGGGCCACAAGGAAGCCAAATCTACGGTGTCGACCAAGGCCTCAATGGACGACTGCCATTCGGACTTGACGTGCAAAGCCGAAACACCCCTGAGTCTCGAATTGACTTCTCTGGAACTGATTTCGCTGACCCATACCACCCATTGATGGATAACGTTGACATCAACGCCTTCCAAGGATTTGATGCGGATTCAACAGTGGCTCAAGCGGTACTGAACACCAAGTCAGTCAGCGCAAACAACGTCCCTGTGACCTGCAATGGATACATGGAAGACGGCGGTTATTTCCAGCGTTTGATTCGTGATGCTGATGACATCCAAGACACAGTTCTTGGTGTGTGCAGCTACTACTCTGGTGGTATGATCATCTCTACAATGGACGTTTCCACCCACTCCGAACGTGCTGACAGCTCAACGCTACCATTGCTCGGAAACATGCTCAGCTACCAAGTCACACCTTACCCAGAAGGGTTCGGTACACTCGGCAACGGATTGGATCTGAAGATTAACGACCAAATCCCAGGAATCAACCCAAGCACAGGTGGATATGAGTTGCGCTACATGAAGAGTGACGCCGACTTGACCTTCTCCTACACCACGACCACAACCGAGACCCTCCATACCGACTGGATTGTTTCTGGACCAACCTCGTGGGACGGTTCGACCATGGCGACTGGAATGACCGGTCACACCACAGAAGCAATGCCAGTCATGAACTTCTGTAAGATTGATCTTTCCTCGGCAACAGGTTGCGCTCAGGGCGAACAATGGACCATCACGCTCATGCTTCACGACGATGCTGGCCACGCCCGTGTCATCGAAGTGACTGTGGAAACCAATGATGTCTATGCAGACGAATACCGACCAACCGCTGAAGCAATGATCGACATGCGTGATGAGTACACAGACCTCGTGGAATACGTGGGAACCAAGACAGTTTCCAACACCGAGTGGTCAGTGAATCGAATCATCCTCGATGAAGATGGTGAAGTGACCATCCACTTCGATGCCAGCAACTCAACTGACTTGGATGCGCTCGAGGGTAATGGAATTGAATCCTATGAATGGAAGGTCCTGTTTGACGCTCCATATGGCGACGACTCCTTCAGCCTCGACGGTCACACCTTCGAGCAGAACGCTGCCAGTGATGGCGCATGGGCTTACACCTTCCGAAACGTGACTGTTGACCCAAGCGGTACCACTGAGAACCAAATCCGAATTGAATTGATTGTCTATGATAAGGCAGGTAAGTTCTCTGAGAAGTACCGAATGTACTTCGTTGTTGTACCAGATGGCTTCGGTGACGAAGAACCTGTGGTCCAACTCGATGCTTCACTCAACGCTTCTCGAGTTGACACCGATACCGTGACCATCTCAGGAACTGTCCTTTCGGGTGCAGAAAATGGTGACGTCTACGTCGAAGCCGCTTTCGTTGAGACCGACTTCGAAGCCAGCGCTGTGGACAAGTACAACCTTGGCCTCGCTGGTGAATGGGACCGTACCGACAAGATTGGCGACACTGAAACATTCGATCTCACCCTTTCGTTGGATGGCAAGTACACCAACAAGTCTCAAAGTCAACGTATCTTCATCAAGATCTACGAAGGCGATGATGAACGATGGGTCACCATCAAGTGGATTGAAATCCAACTTCCAGCATGTCAAGGGCTTGAGGCAGACGCCGAAGCACTTGCAGCAGGAGGCGAGTTCATCCTCAACGCTGACAATGAATGTGAGTGGAGTGGTGCTTGGACCTTCGAGAACGGAGAATGGGTTGCACCTGCTCAAACTGGCGATTCCGACGGCACAAGCAGCGGTCTAGATGCCACGACCATCGGCATTGGCGTCGCAGCCCTTCTCGTGGTGATCATCTTGACCTTGCTCTTCCTAAAGAAGGGCGGCGCAGGTGGCGATGATACCATCAAGGACTTCGCAGCAAGCTCTGCAGGCTATGGCTCCGCACAACTCGATGCTACTGAGCAATATGTCCAGCAACTGATCGCCCAGGGATACCCTGAGGAAACAGCACGAACCTATGCTCAACAATATGCCGCGCAAGCAGCAGGTGCAGCAGCGCCGGCAGCAGCGGCACCTGCAGCGGATAATGCGGTGTACCAACAGTACTACCAGCAATTCGTTTCACAAGGCTATGATGAAGCAACAGCGGCTCAATATGCACAGCAATATGCAGCCCAGTATGCACAATCACAGCAGTGAGCAGGGCGAGTTTACACCAGCCATGTTGGCACGCATGAGCGAAAGCAATGCATGAGGGCGGCAAGTGTCACTGCTTCTCAGCCTTTTCAAGCACATAGCGCTCATAGGCGAGAATACCTTTGCCTTGGATCCATATGCGCTTGAATTCAAAACGGATGAGCATCGATAGTAAACGCCCAATGGTGTTGATGGTGAGGCCAATCGCTGTAGAAATTCCTGGCCAACCAACGGCTGTAAAACCAAGCGATTTCAGCACCTTTGCCATAGCTGGATTTTTCGTGCAACACAGCACGAGCGACCCCTCGATCTGCTCAACCGAGGTGCGAATGAGGCTTTTTCCGACGCCCCTGCCACGATGGGCTGGGTCAACAAGAACTGTTGAGATCTCGAAATGAGAACCAACTTTTCTCATTTCTGCGAAGGCTACAAGTCTGCCATTGTCGTATATTGTTGTGCAAAAACCAGCGAGAGCCTGCTTTTCTTTTCGTTCGCTCCTTGGTGGGCGAACCTCCAACTCAGAAGTGAGCATCGACCTGAGCCAGACACAATCCTCCATGTCGGGAACTAACTGGGAATGCCTAAAGGGATTCTGCCGGTTCAAAGCTTCGTTGAATCCTACGTAGTTTCGTGGTTGAAGGAACATGTGTGTAGGCGACCACATTGATGCTGGCAGCTTTGACCTTTTTCGACGCCCATAATGATTCAAAGCCAAGCATAGAACAGTCCTTTAACCCCTCCGGGAGGAGTTGAACCTCGATGGTCTCAGCGGATTTCTGAATGGCACAGAAGGCAGTGATGTCAGGATGCATTTGCATCACTGCTCTGCGAATGAAGTCGGGGACAATCTTCTCATACCCCTCTTCGTTTTCCTTCTGGAGGTAGAAGACATCGTCTTGGCGACCCATGACTGCCTCGATCGATTGCCTTGCGTCACCGCATTTGCATTGGTGTTGTGATGCCACGAGGATGTCATTGAGTCGATAGCGTATAATCGGCTGGGTTTTTCTCTTGAAATCCGTGATGATTGGGTGGAACCAACGCTTTTCTTCATCCACCCATTCTTTCTGAATCACCATCATCCCCTCATTGAGATGTAAGGTCCCATATTCGCATGTTGCAGCAATTTCCCCCTCCGTCGAGGAGTAAAACTGGTGGACTATGGTGCCAAAATGGGTTTCAATGATTTCACGATCAATGTCGTCCAGCACTTCCGCTGAGGAAATAATTCGTCGCGGTTTGAGTGTGGTCTTCTCATCCGCAAGGTACCTCAAGACGCTCGGTGGTCCGATGAGAACGTCCACTTGGTCGCGTAGAAGTTGTTCGTGAATCTCAGCAAGAGGGAGCATCAAATCGTAAAAGCAGAATTGTATTTTTTTGGAACCAATCGATTCGAAGGTGTTTGAATTTGCTCGCAAGATCAATCCAATCTTGTGCCGTCCCAATATTGAACCACCAAGTCCCCGCTTGAGCATGAACCCTGCCCACCCTGTTTGTTCTGCCTCACTGATGAAGTGCATGCCCCTTGAACCACTTGTCCCGGATGAATATCCAATTGAATAGGGCCCAATCTTGGGCGAGAAATCTCTACTTTTTTCAGCCCTTGCTGCGAGGATTCGAGCCTCTTCGACGTTCAACCTGACGGTGAGGAAATCATCTAGATTTTCCATCATGATGTTCTTATCGATCAGCGGAAAGCTCTGCCATTGCTCATTGTCAAAGCCTTGCCAATGCCTTGCGTAGAACGGGGAACGGTCTCGAACATAGGCAATGTGTTTCCGTATGCCTTTCTTTTGACGTTTCAAAATCTGTTGGCGTGATTTGAATTTCCTTGGTGTGCTGAGGTAGCGCATCAAGGTGCCAATTTTACTCATTTGAGTTCCTCCACACCTTGCTCAAATGTCATTTCAGGATTCCATTGGAGTGCTTCTTGTGCTCCAGAGATGTCCAATCGAAGGGTTTGCGTGATTTGCCTTAGCCCATACGGCGTCAATCGAGGCTCCCATGGTTTCCCTGGGATCAGCGATGCAATGGCGACTGAACTGTATGCAAAGAAGGTGACAAGGAATGTTGGAACTGAACGCCGTTTCATGCCTTTGCCATGCCGCTCTGAATACGCTTTGAGGATGTCCTCAAATCGCCTCGGATCACCGTTTGAAATATTGTAGAATTTCCCCCATGCCTCATCTTCAGCGACGAGTGCCGCCTCCACAGCATCGAGGAAATTGTTCAGGCATGTGACGTCCATCAACGCATCGCCTTTCCCAACAATGGTGTATTTGTCTTTGCTGACAAGTCGATTTAATCTCGGTAAGAGGGTTTGGTCACCAATTCCGAAGACGGCTCTTGGTCGTAATCCAATCCATGCCTTCGACGGCATGGTTGCTGCGAGGCATTCTGCATCGTACTTGCTCGCTCCATAGGGGTGCTTTGGTCTCGTTCGGGGTGTTTCATCACCGTGAAGGATCGTTTCGTTATTGCCATCAAACACCGAGGCAGAGGACACCACAATCACCCGGGCCCCTGAATTCCCCACAGCTTTGAAGACATGCTCTAAACCTCTCACGTTCGTCGAAAAAAACTGGCTTTTCCTGCCAAAAGGAGCAGCATAGGCGGCACAATGGACAACAACATCCACGTTGTTGGTATGAGATTTTAGCGCCTCAAGATCAAGAAGATCGCATCGGTACACTTGAAGTCCGTTTGCTTTGAGGTGCTCTATTTTTTGTTGTGATCTTCCGATGCCCTTGACAGAGTGGCCTTTTGTTGTGAGGCGCTGCATCACTGCTGAGCCAAGTGAGCCGGTTGCTCCAGTGACGAGGATGTTCAAGCACTCACCCCTTGGCTTGGCAAAAGTGAGATACGTCTCCACATCAGAACAAACGCTGTTGGCCATGCTAAAGCAATGAACCAAGCGAGCCACACCGGTAGAGATGGTGGGCCTGCTACATCCACTGGAATCTCAGTGAACGCAGCCACACCATCGACTTCAAGCCAAATTTCAATGGTTTGGTCACCAGCATAGGGGAAGTTAACCTGGGATTCCCACAGACCATAGCCTCCTGGGTTTTCAAACAGCGTCTTCATCTTGACTTCACCACGTTCATCGGGGTAAACAAGGGTCAACCAAACATCATCAATCACTGCAGATTCATTTTCGGCTGGGAGAATGCTGACTTCAACGACCGTCTTCGCCTTTGGTGGCCACATCATGAATTCAACCCAAACGTAGGTGTCATTGACGTCAATCAAATAGCGCATAGGCGCATCAAAACCATCGCCTTCTTCACTCAAATGGATGGCATGGGCACTTGCTAATGGGGCGCTCATACAAAGAAGCACCAGCATGAGTACGACCAAGGAAACGGCCTTCTTTTTTCGATCAGGCTTCACACCTTGGCTTGCAGTTCGTAGAGCTAACCTTTCGATGGCTGGTCCAAAACCCTGAGTGATCGGCCAAATCAACCACAAGATTGCTGCACTAAGAAGAACTGAAAGCACCGTGTTCAAAATGCCAACTTCAACTGGGGTGTGTTCGATAAATGTGGGGAGCCAAGCCACATCGACTGCCAAAACGAGTGGAATCAAGATCTTTTTTTCAGTGATTGAGGTGAATTTCGAGACAAAGAACACTGCAGGGAAAAGCAACCAAGGCAGGCAATTTGCCGCATATGTGGTGTGGGGTGCTCCTGGCCTCAGCACATGCTCTTCGGTCATGAACGAGGTGACCAAGAACGGTACAAGCACTAAGAAAAGGACTTGCGAACCAAGCATAACGCCTGAGAGGCGCAACACCCCGTGCTTTCCAAGCCAGCGTTCGCCAAGTGGTAGAAAGGTCATCAAGACCGCACCTGCAAAGACAAAATGCAAAATGAGTTGGAAATCAAAGACATCAAGGGTCGATACCCGAGGGTCAAGGAAATTAGCGAACGCCAGATGGAAGTGATAGACAAGCGCCCAAAGTGTTCCCAGCACAGTGATATTGATCCAGTGAGGTGTTTGCTCCTTCATTTTGTGCTTAAGTTCGAGTGCGAGCACCAAGGTGGCTGCTTCAACAAGCATTCCACCGGCAAAAGTCCACACATGTGGTGGGGTAATGATCGTCGTGTCGACGCCATAACTTGCATGCCAATAGTCATCAAATAGCCCTCCAATGGTGAGGGTAAACATGCCTGTGCACATCATCCAGATGCTTGCCGGGGCGTACAATGGGCCCAATTTGAAATCTGAACTCACTTTTTCTGGCTTGTAGAAACTGTTCCAAATGAGGTATCCACCTAAGAACACAGCCGTTGGTAGAATGCCTGCGAAAATCATCAAATGAGGAGGCGTGAGCAGTTTGTCCCTTCCTACGTCGGTATGCCATTGTAAATCAACAGCCAGTCCAAACCTTGCTACAATGTGATAGACGCAGAGCACGATGAGGAAGGTCAGGAGAAATAGATCCTCCTTCGACCTCCGTACAGTCATGCTCATCGCTCCCAGTGGGCCGATGTAGTCTTACCTGTTCTGTCGACAATTCGATGGGTAAAGCCGTCGGTTTTACCATCCAGCCGTTGGTGGAATGCATGCATATGCTCTCCCGACAACCAGTTCTGATGGCCTGAAAATTCAAGCTCTGTTTCATGCACTGGCTGAGGTTGGTATTCGCCATATTCAATCGAAACATTGGCCTTTTTGTTGGTATCGAAATGCGATGCAATCACTCGTTCTGGGGCGGCCTTTGTCTCATCAAATGAAACCCTTTCAAGCCGAGGACCATTACCTTCCAGTGCAAGAATGGCAACGAAGCAATGTGGTGTGTGGGGCCATTCAGTTTGTTTGTTAGGGCGTTCATCACCAACACATAAGATCGCATATTTGCCATTGAATTGTGGTAAGAGATCGGCAATTGCATCGAGGGCGACATGAGCGCTACAACTCCCATCGCTGACATCGAAAGCAAAGCAGTGAGAACTCTCTTGAGTGAGTGTTGTGCATTTGATGTTCAACGCACCTTGAAGGTGTGTTGCAAATGCTGGCTCAGTCCGGAAATGCTGCCTGTAAATTCCGCTGTGCACAATAAGCGCAATATCATTCAAATCAATCGAAGCTTCCTCCATGGCAGAGGTTGCCAAGTTTACGCTGGTCTTGAGTAAACGGCCTTTGCCCAAAGGGCTGGCTTTCCATGAACGCATCACGACCATCCTTCAACCCCCTTAGGTAGATGAAAATGCAAAGCGAGCATAGCAAGACCAGAGCCAAACGACACCAATATCGCTGTATCATCTTCCTTGAGGTGGCCGGCTTCACGGGACATTTCAAGAAGAACACCATGACTTGTCGAGGCGGTATTGCCGATGTCTTTGCTGTGATTGTGAAGGAATTTAATCGAACCAACCGAATCCTCAGCAATCTTTGCGCCTTTCTTGACTGCCTTTGGTGTGGTTGGGTGAGAATAGACGTGATCAATTGAACTCCATTCTAACTCCATATGCTTCATGGACCGCTGTAAAAACTCACTCAGGTTATCAAGCACACCCAATTGCAACTGCTTGGCCTTCGTTCTCATTCGTGGTCCAGGGCGTTCACGTGACGCCTCACCTATGCAGTGATTGTTGTATTGAGCAAATGTGAATGGTTCACTGAAGGTCATTCGTTTGGCATCCTTGCTTGGACCAACAACGTATGCTGCAGCACCATCGCCAACGGTCATCGAAGCAATCGCTTTGCTGTGCAACCAGAGATTCTTGCTCTTTGCTTCATCAATTAATGATGTGATATGTTCTCCTGAAACGATGAGCGCATGACGTATTTTTCCCGCTTTGATCTTGGCTTCTGCAATCATCAATGACGTCATCATGCTCGAGCAAGCATTAGCGACATCGAAGGTTTGTGCACCGTATATGCCAAGATGTTCAGCGATCGATGTTGCAAAACTTGGCGAAATATGCTGGTGAAGTTCAGGCGAAAGTTGGCTCACTGAACAACTGATGACAAGATCAATTTCCTCGCGCGGAATTCCGCAGCGTTCAAGCGCCTTTTGACCAGCCTTGAGTGCAAGTTCGAGGCTTCCTTCATCTTCAGCAGCCTCTCTATGAGCATTGATTCCAGTCAATCGCTTGAATTCGATTGAAGCTGGGAGGTCGCCCAACTTTGCGAACGATTCTGTCAGAATCTCCTTTTCTGGTAGATACCCCGCAAAGGCCAGGATTTGCGCATGCGTGCCCCCGTCTACCATGGTGAAGAATACTCTATTGTGACTAAAAAGGTTCAACCGGTCAACAGCGGACCGAACCAATTTATGCCTTCATTCCCATTGCTTCTTTCGATGTTTTTTGATGCAGTGGTTCTTCGATAGCAGTGACTAACATGATGAGATTTGAACACATCAGAATGGCCAACATCACCTCGAAGATGAGATCATTCATGCGGAAGAAGGTAAAGTAGGATGCGACAAGAAGGGTGGATGCAAGCAAATTGAGTCTGTAGCCCCAAAGTTTCTGATCACTGATGAAGCCAAGGCCAATGGTACCTGCGATGCCAATACAGAAGACGATCAATCTGTCTGTATATGTCCCGTTTAATTCCATCAACAGGTACTGGATGTAAATGGTGAAAAGAAGAATGCCATGGACCACAATGTGGAGGTTGGATATTCGATATTTCCCTTGAACAGGGGCCTCAATTTTAACGCCCATCCAGCGGAAAATGGGAATTAAATTACCCCAGAATACATTGGTGGTTCCAAGTGGTTGATCGGTTCCAAATTGTACCGGAATATGTTCTTCTTCCCTTTGGAATGTACCGAACATTTTGTCCCATAGCACAAGCGTACCTCCGAAATTCTTGTCGATGTAAATCTCTTGCCTGCCGTGATGAACTCGGTGGTGAGAAGGTGTGATCATGATGTGTTCCAAGAAACCTGATTTTTTGACAATGCCATTGTGGTTGTAAAATTGGATGACGATGTGAGTGCTTGCAACGAGAACGAAAATTTCTGTCGGTATGCCTGCAATAGCCATGAAACTGTAGAATGGAAGGGCTGAGATTGAAGAAAACCACGCGTTTCGGATGCCGAGCGAGAGGTTGAAATGTTCACCTTCATGATGCACATTGTGCAGGGCCCACAACACAGGGAATTTGTGGTGCATGCGATGGAACCAATAGAATCCAAAGTCCCAACAAATGAAGGCAATAGCGACCGTTGCCCAGTAAGGGACGCCTTCAAACAGCCTGAACGGTGAATGAAGCCAAATGTAGTAGTATCCAACGATTTCAAAACCACGGAAGATCCACATGATGAGGTGGCCAGAATTGAGATTGTAAATCATCTCCTTCCAAGGAACTTGTTTTTTCCTTGCGAATTTCGTATACAATCCTTCTGAGAGCATTAACGTGATGAGTATGGTGTTGACCGCCACCAATTCACTTGAAATGTCCATCGTACCACCATCCGTGCATCAAGAGGTCTGCATTCCTATGCTTCACACTGGATACTTTGAGTGTTGTGCCGGCCAAAGTCGATTCATACTCATTGTCAAATGAGATGCTGCTTCACTCTTCTTCATTCCAGAACTCAAATTTTTCTTCCTTTTCTTCTTCGATGAATCCAAGGTCATCCAAGTGGGATTCGAAATCAGGGAGGCTGTGCTTCCAGCCTCCGGGTAGTTTCGTATTGTCGTCGATGATCTTCAACATGCGTTCTTGCCATGCTTTGGGTTTTCGTTGCATGATGTACATGTAGAGGACAGAGGTTCGAATGTCTTCAGAAATCACCACATACCCAGTCGACGCCTCAAAATTCATTGCTCTTAAGAGATTGAAGGCAGGACGGTTGACCCTTCTGAAAATACGACGACTGAACCTCATTCCAATAAGGACTGTTGCGAAAATCATCAGTGTGGTGAGGCAAAATCCACCCCAGCCTTGTTCGACAAAACGGTTCGAAAAGAGCACTTCGAGCAAGAGGATTGGGACGGTTGTTGCCATGAACAAGAAACTCTCTGAGACCGGAGGTTTCCGCATCTTCAATTCGATAGCGCCCCAGCCATTGTGGTGTCGCTCCCAAGGCTTGAAAAATTCACGTTCATCTTGCATTGATGCTGACAAGACCATGCCGTGCAATTGACTGATCTTGGCATATTGCTGCCCACTCACGTCCATGTTTTCGTCTGTGATGGCCTCGAGTCGGTATCTGGCCTCTGTGTAGAGGCCCATGTCTGCAAGCAATGTTGCCTGTTCAACAAGCGGCGTCACTTCTGTAGGCATATGATGTCGCAACTGTTGCCACCATGCCAATGCTTCATCCAAAAGACCGAGTTCATCACTCAACAGTCTTCCACCAAGGAACCACATCGCCGTGCGATCAGGATCGATGGCGATGATTTTTTTGACGGCGGATAAGGACTGAGCCGCTTGCTTCAAGGTCGGCTTTTCACCCTTAGGGGGTAGTGCAGCTTCTGCACACAGTTGCCAAGCATCAACATGGAGCGGATCTGCTTTGGCTGCTAGGCGTGCTGAAGCATATGCTTGCTCAAGGTCGCCCTCGTCATACGCTTCGACTGCATCGAGGTAGTGATTTTCAGCACTCATTTGAAACACCCTTTTGGTTCCGAGTTCAATCTTCTTTGTCCCTGCCCATCAAGTCACGAGGTGGCCGGTTGTGAGCATGGCCTGAACCCTTGCCGCGGGCCTTTCGGAATTCACGAGGTTCACGGCGAGGGGGTCGTCGATCATCGCCACCTCTTCGGTCGCCACCCCGTCGGTCATCGCCACCTCTTCGGTCGCCACCTCGCCGGTCATCTCGACCTCTTCGGTCGCCACCTCGTCGGTCATCTCGACGAGGTCTGGATTGACCACCGTTTCGAGGTAGGCCACATCGATTGCATTCTTGTCTGAATGCGAAATTTGAATTATTGCACTGAGGGCACTCCCAGTCGTTGTCGTTGAATATTTCACCGCCGCCTCTACGGTCGTTGCCTCTTCGGTCACCACCCCGACGGTCGTTGCCTCTTCGGTCGCCACCACGCCGATCGTTTCCTCCATATCGGTCGTTGCCTCTTCGGTCATCCCGTCGTGGAGGCCGTCCTTGACCTCCAGGCTTCGGTGCACCACATTTGTTGCATTCAGTTCGCCAAGCAAAGTTGTCATTGTGACACTTCGGGCAATCCCAGTCGCCTTGCATACGGTTGCTGGAACGGTCGTTTCGCTCGAAACTTCGACCCCGTTGCTCGCGGCGTTGGAAACCTCGGTCGTTTGAACGCTGTCCATGACTATGACTTCCTCTCGGTTCTCCGCAGCGATTGCATTCTTGTCGGAAAGCGAAATTGTTGTTATTGCACTTTGGACATTCCCAGTCGCCGCCGTTGTTGCCACGATTGTTTCGGTCGTGTC
>Ga0066856_10000263_pt1 | contig 19284 bp, 8 predicted proteins | sample ETNtaG_5_FD_65605 | JGI IMG/M metagenome (GOLD analysis project Ga0066856, IMG submission 65605) | Marine microbial and viral communities from oxygen minimum zone, Eastern Pacific Ocean - ETNP201406SV205 | ecosystem: Environmental > Aquatic > Marine > Oceanic | place: Pacific Ocean: Eastern...
GTGAACCGGTTTGAATCCAATTTCCACTTGGATTTGAATAGTCTTGTTCGTAACTCTTCCCTGACGTAACTGAACTCCATGTTGCTTCGTGAACGTTAACGCTGTTCTGGTCGTAGAGGGTGAGCGTCATACCGGTGTTGGTGAGGTAGAAGTTGTTGTTGCCATTTCGAGCAATGACAACAAACTCACCCGGACTGATGGTCCAAGTTGAGGCATTGGTAGACTGATAGCCAACGATGGTATTTGCGTCAAAATTGAGCGTCTTGCTCCCGCTGTTAACGACTTTCCATCCGCTGAGGTCAACATCGGTTGTACCGTTGTTTCGCAGTTCAAACCATTCGCCACCTGGCCAGAGTGCATCATCAGCACCGCCTGGATTTGGCATGACCTCGTTGAGGCATATGTCTCCAGAACATGCAGTTGACCGAGCGCTGGTTGGTGTTGGGTTCGAGTCTTCATGCAGGTTCAATTGAGATATTGGACTTGCTAACGAAAGAAGGAATAGCATTGTCAGGGCAAAGGCAAGGGTTTTGTTGTTCATTTTATCACGCTCTTGGTTTCAAATAAATCCGAATGAGTCGAATTTTCGGGCGAAAGTGTATATCATAATTGGGACCAGAATAATTCCCATTCCGTGTGACCGGCGTATGCCGATTCTTGGGGGAAGCAATCCGATGATGGTGCCGACGATCAAAACACCGATGCCGACAAATCCAGTGGAAAGCCATACGAGGGCTACAACGAACAGTATCACGCCCATCACCATCTGCTGAAGAGGAATGGCTGCGTGGAGTTTGAGCATGCCCTTTCCAACATAACGCATCATTGGCATGGCGAGCAGTCCAGCAGCAAGTGTCACAGCCAACAAACGAATGAAATCAGATGTTGGTTCCAACGAAGACCATGTTTCAATGGGATACATCATCTTCAACGCAAGTGTTGCACCTGACCTTGAACGGCTGATAATGTACAGGAATCCGAGGACCATGACGGTGACGGCGGTGTTAACTGCCGAAAGAATGGCGATGACTTCCAAGTCCTGCTTTGTTTGAGGTCCTTCAACTCCTTCTTCCGCTTCAGCCTTTGCAACTTCCAACAACTCATCATCGGTCATTTCAGTAAGTCTTCGGGTTTCCCAATCCATTCCATATCCTTCTTTTCCTTGTACCTTGGCAGCAAGGTTGCGTCCGCCCATGACCAAAACAGTTGCTTGAGAGGCAGTCATGCCCGGTAACACACCCATGCTAGCACCTGCTACGCTGGACCAAAAACAGGGTACAACTAACGGTCGTGCAGGGGGCAACTCCCAATTTTCGTTTTGAGGTGGCAGGTGAGATGTTGTTGCATAAATATCCAGGAGATTCGCAATGCCAAATAGGCCTGCTAGACTGGGCAAAAGGAGGCTGGCATCAGGCATGCCTATTGGTGAACGTGCTGGAAGCGTAAACACTCCCCAGCCGTACATTCCCGCAAGGAGAAAGAACGCAGTTGCAGCAAGGAATCCTGCGAGGCGAGAATCTCTACCGAGTCTTCCTCTGGTGATCCTTTGCAGCCAAATTGGCCAATCCAATCTCGTGGTTTCTGTTGCTAAGAGCAGCATGGAAATGGTCAACAAGACGAAGGGGAGGATGGAACCAAGTTTTTCGTACCAGCCCAACTCAGGGCCGAATGCAATTCTTACAAGGATGATGAGTGGGAGTGATAGAAACAATCCGAGTTGGGAGCCACGAGCTGACCATGCGACACCACGGGCAGCATTTCCTGAAAGAAGCATCCGATGGCCAGGCAAAAGCGAAAGTGCAGTATCGCCGTCGGGAGCGCCGATGAGAGCGGACGGGATATAATTGAGAAATGTGTGAACTGTACCGGTTGCAACAATGATTGCAGCCACTGAAGATAGCGGGATTCCCAAATCGAGTAGAGCGGGAGACAATGCTAGGAGGATAAGTGCAACGTTGTTGACGTGGAATCCTGGAATAAGTCCGGTCAGCGAACCAAGCGCTACACCGAAGAACAAGGCCCCATAGAGCCATGCCAAATCCAAAAAGAAACCTTCCAGCATTTAGATTCCTCAATTGGTTTGTGTCGCCTCGTATTCTTCTCGGTCCGAAACACCGTCGTCGTTGCTGTCTTCATTGGTTGCCGAATATCCGTCAAGGCCGTCTTCAAGAGTATCTCCAAGCCCATCCCCATCTGTATCCAAAACATCGGCATTGTCAAGCGAGTAAATGAGACTCATACCGTCATTGCTCTGCACCTGCCTGAAACGACCGGTCCATGTCATGGATTGGTCAGCATGTAAGGAATCGGTTCCGATGCATTGCGGTGCTGTATTGAGGGTAATTGATTGGTCTGAACCGTCTCTGTAAAGGTGCCATGCTCCATTTTCCATCACGGCCTTGCCGTTGATCATGACATTTTGATCCCTTGAGTAACTCCATTGAGTCGCCCCATCATCCCACAGTAATGTCCTGGCAGAAGGCACCGTTCCAAGGGTGTAATCATGGACGAGGAGACGTATGCGCATGTCTTCATCGTCCCATGTTACCGATACGTTTGCTATGACATTCTGTCCAGTCTCCAGCCATGAGGTCCGTGGGCTTGGGAATACAACCGCAACTGTAGTCCATCCAGGTGAATAGGCTGCAGAATCAACAAGGTATCCTTCTTCGTCTTCTACGGATGGCTCAATTGCGTACTTGACATAAGCCGATAGCGTATAGGTTGCACTTGGGTCTTCGATCATCGATACGGGGTTGGCCGATAGCATTGCTAAGAGGTTCATCGGTGTTTCCGGATTGACCAATTGAGGAGAGCTCCCTTCGTTGGCGTCAATGCACCACTTGGAGGATGCAGTGGACCACATCAACCGTCCACGTACCGTTTGAACCGTACCGTCCAACGACGAACTTTCATCGTTAGCGCGGTCCTCATCACTTGGAATCAAGCATATTTCTCTGCTGTTTGGTCCAATAAGTCTCCATGTTCCCTCTCCAGTAATGATCATGCCAGACATATCAACGGTCTGCCCAGATTGGTAACTCCATGTGGCTTCAGCACTCCAATCCAGTTGTGGAATGTTGATGACATGTGAACGGTCCTCAAGGATATCAGTCCCCTGAACTTGCAGGCTGTAGCGAAGGTCCCGTTGCTGGTAGGAGAGAATTCCTTGAACCTCAACCTTAGCTGTTGCTTCAATCCAACTCCCCGTTGCTGAGCGTATTGTTAGATGCATTTGATGCTCCGAATTACCATAATTGGGATGGTCTCCAAGGTAGGCGGAAGTAAATGTGCTGTCAGGGCTAATGGATTCACCAATAAATCCAGTTAATTGAATGACCTGACCCGCATAGGCAGCAGGGTCTTTGGCAACATCTGCAAGGGCGAGGCGTTCAACCTCTGGGAAATCAGCAGCAGTGTATTCAAAAGCACCAGCTCCCAAAGACTGCAACCATATTCTTCCGTCGTATTCAATGACATCTCCCATCACCGTGACATTGGTACCAATGGGTGGCATGTCGCCGGGTCGGAACCATCTCGCTTCCACAACACCAGTTCCGTCGTCAATGATAGCATCAATGCGATCGTCGCCGGAGGAATAGGGGTCTTCTACCCATGAAATGAGGGTTCCTTCAACCTTGACGACCTCATTTTTGTATTCGAGTAAGTCTTCAATGGTGGTGGTTTCTGGTTCACGGACATAAGCGTACCAGTTTAGGGTCGCAACCAAGAACATTGCAAGGGCAAACATGACCCAAAGTTGCTGCCCTCTGGTTTCAGGATCTTCGTTGGTAATGCGGTCCATGAGTCCCTTAACTGCATCGGCCATGTATCGTGGAGATGGACCATGTGTTTATTCATTCTCATGCCCATTAACGGTGGTTTTTACCGATAATTGCTTTAACATGATGCGTTGAGGCCTTCCCAATATGGCTGTACCTGACCGCGTCATTCGTGATGAAATCCACAGGGACATTTTGGTTCCTGCACACCACGCACAAATCATCGATACGCCTGAATTTCAACGCCTGCGCTCAATCCAACAACTCTCAACATGCGAATATGTGTTTCCAGCTGCGACTCACAATCGTTTTGCTCATTCTCTAGGTGCTTACCATTTAGCGGGCCGCTTTCTTCATCATCTTGAAACTGCACATCCAGGTATTATCAGTGATGATGATTCGGAATTGGTTCAACTCGCTGCTCTACTCCATGACATTGGCCATCCACCTTATTCACATCTTCTCGAAACACCTCGTGTATACGCAACCTATGATTCTCATGAATCATGGGGTCGGAGAATTTTGGAATCTGAGGAAACGGCGATCGGTCAGGTCGTAAAAGAGGTCCTTGGTGCTGAACGGCTTGGTCGCTTGTTTGCGATTATGGACGGGTTGGATGAACATCAAGGAGTGGCGATTCCAAAATTCTTGAAGGAGATTGTGAGCAGTCAATTGGACGTTGACCGCATGGATTACATGATTCGTGACCAAGCAAATACCGGTGCTCAAATCGGTGGATTTGACAGTGCTCGTGTCATGCGTGCGTTACGTGTTGGAGACGATGGCCGCCTGTTCGTAAAACAATGGGGATTGCCTGCTATTGAAGCATATTTGGTGACTCGGTACCACATGTACCAACAAGTCTACTTCCACAAAGTCAACATGCTAACACAGAACTACCTCGTTAACATGCTCGCAAGGGCCCGTCACCTTGCCCTTAGCGGCTCACTAAAGTTATCCACAGACTTGGAACATATGTTGCTCAATGAGGAACTCTCCGCTCCTCAGTATGCTTCGCTCAATGATGCACATGTCAAAGTTGTGTTACCTGAATGGGCGCGTCATGAGGATGAGGCGCTATCTGGTTATGCAACGAGATTGCTCTCTCGGAAAGATTTCCATAAATCACTTCGTATTGACAACCTGACGATTGAAATGAGTGAAATTGTTCTCCCACGTCTCCAAGAAGCGGTCACAGAACATGGTTTCAATCCAGAACTTGATGTGATACAAGCGACCATTCGGAAGCGAGGTTATTTGCCCTATGTCGAGGGTATCGTTCTCGAAGACGGTAGGGATGCTTCGGAACATTCTGCTCTTATTCGTTCACTTGTCCAACCGGATGAGCGCTCGTTGGTCTTTGTGCCTGAATCCATTCGTGACGAAATGGAACTCAAAGTTAGGGAGTGGGTCAAACCCTCACAATCATCGCTTGCTCAATTTGATTGAGATTGGACAGAAGGTTCATTTCACCTGTTGCAGCCGGCGGGATAAGGGCCTGTAGCTTAGTCGGTTAGAGCACCCGGCTCATAACCGGGAGGTCAGGGGTTCAATTCCCTTCGGGCCCACCTAGTAACTTTAATTCAGCCCCTAAATTTTGTTTTTTCGCACAACACGCCCATAACGGTTATGAGGTGGGGAAGGTTGGAAGGACCGTTAGGTGAGACAATGTCAGCATGGAAACGCGTCATAGCCCTGATGAGCATCTACCTCTTTTCGTTACTTCTTGTAGCAGTACCGGCGTCGGCCCAAATTTCGGGTGCAGCCGTATCCATGACCTGTGCACCTGGTCAAATTCAAGTTGAAGTTAAACCCGGTGCAACGCTCACAGGATACACGACCTGTACGGTCTCCAATCCTACTGCCTATGTGGAAAAAGTTGCGATCCAAGTTACAAGTGACGGTTTAGCAACTGCAGCACCCGGTGACATGTATGTCGGAGCCGGACAGGAAGTCGACTTCCAAGTAGTTGTTCGTGCGAATCCGTACATGCAGATGCAATCACGACAACTGACGGTCTCCGCTCAAGTTCAGGAATTGAACAACTTGCCACCCCCCAACACTGCATCTTCTCAAGTCAATGCACTGATCAACATCATGCAATTCAGTATCGTCCAAGTTGAAGCTGTTGAGCCGTTTGTTCAACTCATGCCTAAGACCGACAAAAACTTCCAGTTCAAGGTCTACAATTTCGGTAACCAGATGGACCGTATGAAAATCGGTGTAACACAAAACACCCGTGAATCCCTTGAAGAAGCAGGCTTCACGGTCAACCTACCGCAGACAGTTGTCACCATTGAGCCAAACACCGCTCCAGAAACCGCTCGTATCATGGTCCGTACTCCAAAGAACCAAGGTTGGTCGGATGCATATCACGTTCTCGAATTCTACGCTGAGTCTGAATTCGCATGTCAAAATAGCGGGTGTAACACAGAATCACAGATGATTACAGTTTATGTCCGTGGTGTTTACCTCCCCGGCTTTGAGGTCGTACCTGCAATTTCCATGATTGCCCTTGCTGGTGCCGTCATGGGTCGTCGTTTGTTGAACGATGAAGAAGACGATTCGGAATGGCGAGAAGCCGCTCCTGGCCTTTGAACTGGATTGCATAAATCCTGTTATCTCTCAATCATAGAGGGGTTGGTTTGATAATCCCATCCCGCAAACGGTGAGTTAACGGGGATGTACTATGGGTGGATTACTGGACAAAGCAAATGCTGTCAAAGATACGGAAATTAGCGAAGAGGAACCAGTTCCTGTCAAAGCCGAGACCAAAACTGTAGAGGCGCCTCAACCGGTCGCTTCAAAACCCAATTCACCAACTCCTTCGGGAAGTCCAGATACAGCAATGAAACTCAGTCTTGGCGGCTGGGTCATTATTCTTCTTGGAGCCATTCTTTCGCTTCAAGGAGGTGCTTGGGGCTTCATCGTCGTGAGCATTGTTCTCATTCTTGGTATCGGTGCGATCGTGCAAGCAGACCGAATGCGTGGTGGATTGAATAAACCAAAGCTGTATGCAAGTGTTGGCGTTGCCTTATTGATCGCAAGTGGACCCTATGCTTTGGTCATGATTTTTCCATCAAATGCAAACATCGCTATTACGGATGTAACGATTGATGAAGATAATGATGAACTGGACTTTGCCATACGCGGTAGTTTCAGTTCCGTTGACATTGAAATACAATCGGAAGGAGAAATTCTTTGGGAAGGGTCAGAAGATATGGCCAATGATCTAAAGAGAATCAACATTCCAATCAAGGATTTCTTTGACGGGAATACTGAAGATTATGACGGGAAGGTTCTCAAGACATACACCATTCATGCAACATCATCAAACGGTAATGAAGTTGAACTTGAAATCAATTCCCGACATTTGACACGTCAGGCAATGAATGGCGGAGTCCAATTCACTCCGTATGTTTCAACCAGCAACAACGGTGATGGGGCTTCCTCAACATATGAGGGGATACGCATTGAAGCCTTCGTTGGCTTATTTGCTGATGGTGAGAAGGAAATGGATGATGGAACACACAGTTATGCTGCAAGCGGTTCTTCTGGAGCGACCAGTAAAATCCGAGAATTTTCCGGACAACAAATTTACACTCTAACCGTCGCGAAAGACGACGGTTCTTCTGGATACAGTCATCCGGAGGTTACACTTGATGGTGATGTGGCAAAATGGACATCTGACTTCTCAGGAGCAGCAAGTTCTCCTGTGTTTGGATTTGTTCCACTTTCAGGAACAGCCCTTGACGAAAATGGATTTGAATACATAGAGTCAGAACAATTTTTCAATGGGGATGGGTGTTATGACTTCACTCTTGAAGTGACGAATCAGAATCTCGGTGCCACACATTCAACCTCTTTTACAGTGGTAAACTCTTGGGAAATTAATTGGGATAATGAAGATGAAAACACTCGCAATTCATATCCGACCTGTTGAGGATGTTTCATTCACCGGTTGATGAGAGTTTATATCGGCTCAATGCCTTTTGCCTCTATGGCAGGTCACTGGGATATTTTAGAGCACGATGCAGAGGATATGGCTTACTTCTACGGTGAACTTATCGACGATCTTGTAGAACATCAAGGTTGGACCTTTGGCAAAGAGATCAATTGGATTGCCGATGACCCTGAGACCAAGGCATTGCTTGAAGAGGCCTGGGCCATCCTTGCAGACGAGATTGAGGGAGAGTTTACAGAAGACCACCAAGACGTCATCGACCAAACACAAGAGGACAAATGGGTGCTCACAAAAGACGAGCACGTGATGACATTATCGTGCGAGAATGGACATATTTTAACGACCAGTCAAGGATTTCCACAAGAGGTCATTGACCGTATCAAACAAGAATCACCCTGCTACAAAGCGAACGATTCGGATGATCAGGATTCATCCTCTTCATCAATCGTATAAACCGAATCTTTTGTTTCGGTCGTTTCATCTTTGAGTTCATCTTCTATAACTGGCGTTGTTTTAGGAGCGCCTTCACTGAGAGATGGCTTCAAATTTTGTCGTGAAATCACGATTGCAAGACCCATGAAAGCAAGGACTGCTACAATGTATATGATGAAAGGAGTCCCTTCCACTTCCTCTGCATAAACCCAGTTAATCTCATCAGAGGAAGTTCCGTTAAGGTCGGTTAACAATTCACTGATTCCATCAAAACTTGCAGGGAGGAATGCTTTGCAATCAAGAGATTGCATCCCTGCATCGTACATGTACCACACGATTGGGATGTCTTTTGATTCACCGGGTCCAACCGTGGTTGTCAATGTTGATGGTTGTGTGTCAGCATCCTCTCCATCAACATAACATCGGAAGTTGGCCGAAGTCGATACATCTCCGGTATTGGTTACGGTGACCATGGCTCCTATGCTTCGATTGACAGAGGCAGTATTTTCTTCTGGCTCGATGGATGTGACCGTCACATATGGAAGCAACAGCTCAATGGTGCCGTAGGCTGCTCGTGGGGCATCAACAGTGGTTGAGTAGGAACCCCATGGGCTTGATGAGCCAATTGACAATGTGATGGTAGCCTGTTCTTGTTTAACGACACCGCTTCCATCCATCCATTCAACGATTCTTTTGTGTTCAGTAGTTGGGTCATCCGATACAAGGACAATGTAGCCGTTGGAATCTGTAAGGGCGTTCCAATCTGCTTTTGCATATCCTAGATCGGTAATGTCAAGACTTCCATTAGGAATATTGGTTTGGATGACTCTCTGTGATAGAAGTCGAATCCATCCGTCCGTTGTCCCTCCAGTGCCCTGGGAATTTGTGTACGTGATTGTTGCATCATCGTGTAGAACAATATCTTCGTCGCTCCTTGATCCACTTATTGTAGTGTCTGAAACTGCAACACTGGCGGTGGTTGAGGCGATAATGGGCGCACTTCCCATGAGCGATGCATCATCAAAATTACATACTGCATGGCATGAAATGTTTGCCCCATTCACTTGGCTTGAAGTGACAGAGAGGCTCCCATGAGCGATGAGGTCAAAGCCGGATTGGAACCAATACAGAGGAGCGTTATTGGTGTTTGGAATCTCTTGCGCCATCTGTGTAACAACGTTTCCTCCTCCGTAAATTGCTTTGGCCCACAACAAGTATGTTGGTGTAAAGTAGTAGGTGTCAAAGGATACAATCAAATCATCTCCGCTAAAATTTGCATCGAATTCAATGATACTGGTGCCACTCTGAGCCATGGACGTCGAAGCGTTTACTGTCACATTGCCCATTGATATGTTGAACAGTGTATCGCTGGGTATCGTATGGTCCAACTTGAGTTGAATCACACCTTCTTGGCCCAAATCTCCGAAGTTGAGTGTCACGGAGGCGAGGAAGTCGTTAACACGAATTCCAGAGTTCATGTCGTTGCTGAGTAGGCCACCGTTTGTAATCACTAAATTTCCACCTTTTTCGACCGTAATAGATGAATCAGTGCTCATTGTAATGTTCGCACTTACGGTAAGTGTGGTGCCATTTGCAACGGTAACATGTCCGTTCATGGTTGCATCGTCACTCCAATTTTCATTGGTTGAAACGGTAGCATTTTCCCCGGATGCTGGAGGTGCAGCCGCAGCCAATGGCATGGTTAGCATAAGAATCGTGAGGAAAATAGCGGATGGCCTGGAAGTACTTCGCATGAACCGTTCACAGAACTTGAGTGAATAATACTTCGTCTGTTTTGCAGTACATTGAGCATGTATCTCGCACGAAGGTCTTATGCGTCGCCTTCCAACCACTGTAATCATGGATGATGCAACCGTTGTGGTCATCGGAAGCGGCGGGAGGGAGCATGCTCTATGCCTGGCCCTTTCAAAATCCCCCCGTGTTGGCTCCGTCCATTGCATACCAGGGAATGCAGGCACAGAGATGATTGCACATAACCATCATCTCACCGACACATCCAACGAGGGAATTGTCGCGTTTGCTTCCTCAATCGACGCTTCGTTGGTTGTCGTTGGTCCAGAAGCTCCCTTGTGCGACGGTCTTGCAGATCTGTGTTCACAATCGGGACTGCCTTGTTTTGGTCCTGTTGCTGCACTCGCTCATCTTGAAGGGTCAAAATTGCACGCAAAACAGACCATGAAATTGGCTGGAGTTCCGACGGCAGATTTCGTTAAACTTCTTCCATCATCGGATGTAGAGGCAGCACTGGATGCATACGCTACCTCTCCATGGGTCATCAAAAGGGATGTCTTGGCGGGTGGAAAAGGCGTTGTCGTGACCTCCGACCGTGACGAAGCCCGAAGGTTCATCGCATCATCCATTGCCACTGATGGCATGGTTCTCCTCGAGGAGTTCCTTCCCGGGGAAGAGGCGAGCATGCTGGTGGTTATGGACGGACAATCCTTCGTAACATTGCCTGCAAGCCAAGACCACAAACGTGCTTACGACGGGGATGAGGGTCCAAACACTGGTGGAATGGGTGCGTACTGTCCAGCACCAGTTGTGACCTCAAGCGTTCACGAGAAAATAATTGAACGTATTGTTGCTCCAATGCATGCCCATCTTTCAGGCCAAACGATACCCTATCGGGGTGTTTTGTTTGTTGGCTTGATGATCGATGAACATGACGACCCCTATGTGGTTGAGTTTAACGTTAGATTCGGTGACCCTGAATGCCAGGTCACGTTGCCCCTTATTGCAAGTGATGTGTTTGAATTGCTTCACGGAGCAGCAACCGACACCCTTAGCCCTTCTTCTGTTCACTTTAGCACCTCCTCAGCCCTCACCGTTGTCTTGGCTTCTGAAGGCTACCCTGCAGCTCCAATCAAGGGTCGGACAATCGATGGAATTCAGTCGGGTACAGGTGGACAAGAACCCCCGCATTCGTGGATTAATTTTGCTGGCGTTGGTCACGGTGATAACGGTGAGATGATTTCAACCGGAGGCCGTGTTCTTTCGTGTACTGCGATGGCTGAAACCCTTGAAGATGCTCGTCTCTCAGCCTACCAACTCTTGACCCAGATCAAAATGAACGGAGGGCATTTCCGAACTGACATCGGATTTCGGGCCTTCTCCGGCGAGTTGGGCAAATAAAAGAATAAAAACGAAAATTATGGATAAAACGGGTACTGATGCCCTATTGGGACTGTATCTAAACCCGTCACCTTCAAGAGGGGTTCACAAGTGGCCAAAACGCATCAGCCTTGAGGCTGAGCCTTGAACAGAGGGAAACAAGATGAATGATGAAACCGATATGAAGGCAGCACAGCCAAATATCGCCTTGGGGTGGCTCTTCGCTCCACTGGCAGTATTGCTGGCTCTTGCTGCCATGAAACTCGTGGGAATTACCTACGATATGGACGTAAACAACATGATGCCGATGATTGTCGTCGCCATCGCAGGCATGCTGGCCATTGTGCCTCGTGTCATTCTCGCCCAGCGTCAAATATCGCCTTCGCTTCTCTCCCTCGGAGTGTTGGTGGTATCCCTTGTTGGTGCCGAGGCATTATACCTTCTCACAGAAGTCGGTGCGTTAGCATCGATGATGTTTGCGTTCATTGTCATTCTTGGGTCAAACCTTGACATGCGTGGACGCCACGAATGGAATACAATGCTAACCTTCACCTCGGTTGGACTGTGGTTTGCGCTTGCTGCGGCAGGCGACTACGTGTCCTCGCTTGAGACAACGTTTACTACCGAAGGCGGGGAGTTGGTTTCAACTCTCAACCTGGGCCGACAAGCTGCGGCTTACGTCTTCTTCGCTTACTTGACCATGTTTGCTGCCCTTGGGTTGATGATCGGTGTTTTCGCACGCGGTCTCGCAAACCCAGCAGGGGACGAAGGATGGTTCTCAATGGTGAGTGAAAAAGGTGGCTGGAATGCTTCTTCTGCCCCTCTTATCACCGCATTGGCAGTTTGGGTTCTTGCATTTGCTGGCTCATTGTGGCACTTCAACTCAGTTGATCTGGTTGACCAATTGCGTCTGACGACCGAGGAGAATTATCACGGCTATGTCGGATATTGGGCTGCATTTTTCACTGGAGTCGTTGCTCTCATCGTAGCAGGAATGTTTGCTGAGCGTTGGTACACTCGTGCAATGCTCACCGGTTCTATGTTTGCACTCTACCAAGTATCGTCTTGGTATGAAGACAAGATTTGGTACACCGAAAATCTTGCTGGCACATGGGGCGCTCTACTTTGGCTGGGCATCACGTTCTTTATCTGCGTTGGAATTTACTACATTTCAATCCACGAGAAATTTGGTGGATGGGCAAATCGTGGCGAACACGAGCCTTCAAACGCACGCCTCTTCCTTCGTGCACACGGCGCTGGGATGATGATTGCTCTTGCATTTATCATTGGACTGACCATTCGTATTCAATGGTACGTCGTTCCATCCATGAGTGCCTTCGGTACCGGAAACTGGGACATGACCGGTGGTTCTGACCCTTGGTACATGAAGCGAGTTGTTGACTACATCCTAGCCAACAACGCTCATCTTGTGGTCGATGCAGACCGGTTCTACCCAATTGGTGGAATCAATCCCCGTCCTCCGCTCTTTTCGTGGTCGATGGCCATTGGAGCAATGCTTCTAGAGCCCTTCCTTGAAAACCCTGAAGACGCTATTTGGTGGAGCATGCTCGGCCTTCCTGCAGTTTACGGTGCACTCACAATCTTGCCTATCGCAGCAACAGCACGAGATCACTTCGGTAAAGGAGCAGCAGTTATCGCTGCATGGCTTGTTGCCTTCATGCCCGCTCACGTTACCCATTCAACATGGGCACTTGCAGACCACGACGCATTCGTGATGCTCTTCATCAGCATCGGGTTCATGTATTGGTTGCGGGCGGTCAAGTACGCAGGTACGGCACGCATCACCAAAGAAACATCCGCTCATCCAATGTCGTTCATTCGTTCATTCAAAGACGTCTTTGCTCACCGCCAAGCGGCTATGGCAAATGCGATTCTTGCTGGTGTCGCCTTTGGTATTGCTTCACTGGGATGGAAGGGATTCGTTGTCGGACCCTCGATTCTCTTCCTTGCATATGCCTTGCAAGTCGCACTGAACATGTTCCGACGCAGAGATTCAACCACAATGAGCGTGATGTTCCTTACCATGCTAACTGTGATTTTCTTGATGGCTCTTCCGTTCTACGGACATCCACAACTTTCCCTTGTTCTTGATTCAACAGGACTTCAACCGTTCTTGTTTATCTTTGGATTTACGCTTGCGATCGCATTCGTAACAACAGGATTCCGTGACAAGCCATGGTTGCTCGTTTTGGGAACCCTTGGCGGACTTGCAGCGGTGTTCTTTACACTGCTCTTTGCCCTCAAGGTCGCAGGATGGTCCGATGCATGGGACGTTCTCTTCACTGGAAGCGGATATTTCACCAAGACCAAGATTTTCGGAACTGTTGCTGAAGCAAATGCTCCGAACCGAGCTCAACTCTTTGCCTCATTCGGCCCGATCACCTTCTTGCTCGCCCTTGTCATGGGCGGTACCTTCCTCTGGAGAGGAATGCGTTATCGTCGCTCCACCGATCTGGTTTTCGGTGTGTGGCTCTTTGCAGCTACGTTCATGGCTTGGAACGCTGCTCGTTTCATGTTTAACGCAACTCCGATTATGGCCATCCTCGGTGCAGTTGGTATCGCTTCCTTGTGGAAGTGGGCAAACTGGAGTGGCCTGGTTCGTTCATGGAAGAAGTTCGGAATCCGAACCCCTGCCGACCGTATCGCAGGAGCACGAAAGGCTGTATGGCGAACACCTCAGTTCTCAGCAATTTTCCTCGTTATGCTCATGCTCTTCAGCCAACAAGCGACTTACGGTCTTGATTCAGCAATTCCTGGCTCTTCTTCATCTGCAGAAGGAGACCTCGATGAAAGAATTTACGACATCGTTCCAGACATTCTTCGGTTTGATGGACTCGGTTTCTCTATTCTTGACAGCAGCAACCACGAAGGTCGCTGGTATCTTGGAAACTTCGGTTCATCCTTCAACGATGACGGATGGAATCGTGCCTATGAATGGCTTGCTGGACAGGATACAAATGTCACGTACTCTGAACGTCCTGCATTTGTGTCATGGTGGGACTACGGTTTCCAAGCATTGACCACAGGTGACCACCCATCGGTTTCAGATAACTTCCAGTCAGGAATTCCAGCAACAGGTAACATGTTGCTCGCACGAAACCAAGACGATTTGACGGCTATGTTCATCTGGCAACTTGCTGAAGGTGACCGTGATTACGCAAAATCCAAGGGATTGGATACAGTCTTCACTCCTAAATTCCAGGACATTCTCGATGATTACCTAACTGTAGAGCAGGTTGATGAGTTTACACAAATGGAAACACGTTCCGATGAAGGCATGATTGAATTTATTCAAGATCGCTCATTCTCCGTTGTCAAAACCAATCGAAACATCGTCATGGCTACAGGACACCAACATGTGGCTGGAATCTTTGATGCCGATACGCTTGTTTACCGCCTCTACAAAGATGGCGTTCAACTTCCATGTGAATCCGAAACAACCGGTATTTGCTTGGGTGATGACTGGCTCGATAAGAGTGCAGCAGAACAATCATTCAGCAACAACATTCGTTCGGCAGATGATACTGTTGAATCAGCATCTCACACGATTTTCGGCGAATATTGGTACACAGAAGATTTGATCGAGGATTATCTTGATGTTGCAACATCAATTCACAGGAAGAATTCCCGTATTGCAATGGTCACTCAACTCCTCACTGCAGCCCTTGATGCTCGGGATGATGTAACCATCCACGACATGTACCACGACATCATGGACGTCGGTGGAGAAGAGGGCAACTACGATGTGCAAGATTACGAAAAGGCACCTGGTGAGACCATTTCGAGAGATCACGAAATCCGCTACTTTGCTATTGACAATCGTTTGTACCCCCGTGCTGGGCGCTACACAGCTGATTACAATTACAACGGAGGCCAACCCATGGGTATCTTTGGTGCTCCTACCATCCTTGCTGGCCAAGATACTGGCACATACATGGATGAAGTGTACGAAACCATTCGTGGTGACTTCAGTGACGAAATGACTCGTGAAGAGGTTGACCTCGCAATGCAAAAGGATTTCTTGAATCAGCAAGCAGGAGCAGAAATTGACCCGTTGCAGATTGAGGATGTCCGTGTTGATCACATGCCAGCATTCTTTGACACCATGGTTGCACGAACCTATGTTGGATATGGGGCTTCAACCCTTGGATTGGACACAGCATCTTCCAATCCACAACCATCTCAACACTTCATGGTTTCAGGTACTCCGGGCAGCATTCTATCTTCAGCCCTTCCTTTGCCTGGTGCAATGATGAACCACTATGTCATTGCCAACTGGTATGATGATGAAACTGAATCCGGAATTACTGACTCAAACACCAAGGTAAAGATTCTCAAATACTATCCTGGAAATCAAATCACTGGCCAAGTGACCATGTCCGATAACAGCGAGGGAATCCCCGGCGTCCGTCTCTTAATCGAGCGTGATGCGTTCTCTGGTGAAGGTCCAGAAGACCTTGATGCAGACACGTATTGGATTCCAATTGGATTCGTAGATGCTGATGAAAACGGCAATTACGAGTACACGGTCCCAGCAGGCCGGATTCGTGTTTCTGCCTTTGCAGGAGAATACGACCCAGTCGCAGCTCAGGATTCAATTCGTGATGGCAGTTATGCTCAAGTTAACAACAACAATCTCGATATTACTTCAGAAACGAACGGAGAGCGTGACGTCTATGCAATAACTGCCCTTCTTGGTCAGGTTGCTAACATGACTTGGCTGGGTGACGCAGAAATGAACGTCACAGCTGCAATGGCTAACCGAGACGTTAACATCGACACACCTCTTGATGTCTCCATCAAGAGCAGTGGTGTTTCCGGAACAGTTGTCTGGACTGGCGATGAGTCCTTCTCGGGAGACGCAGTTTCCAATACGACCTTTATCCTACGCAACATTTGGTCCATGACCGAGAATTATACCGTGACAACAACCAGCGGTTCAATCACCTCCGAAGAGAGCAGAATCCTTCAAGGAACTGGAGAGGCTACATTTACTGAAAATGGAACCTTTGAAAGTACAGGTATGGCAGTTGCAAAGAATTTCATTGGTACGTTTACCCGTGAACTCGGAGACAACCGCATGTTCTTTGCAAATGGAACATGGGATGGTGTTGGTACTATTGAAGCAACATGGATGGAATCTGTAAACTCCACCGATTGTGAGTTGAGCAACGATTCTTTGCCGATTATGCCGGCCAATTACACCGTTTGTGTTGTTGACATCAAAGATGGCTTGACCACATACCGTGTTGAGGGAAGTGTCAACGCATCCGGTACCTTCACCTCAGAAGGCATAACAACACTCACACGAACTTATGGAGACTATGACACTGGAAGCGGTGATACATTCGAAGGTGCAGGTTCCTACGAAGGTATTGGTACATTCAATGGTACTGGATTGTTCATTGGTTCTGGAACCTTTTCGGGTCCAATGGTTGAGCCGGGTTCATTCTACAGAACAGGGTTGCTACCAGGTACATACAACATGATCGCCATGCTCGATAACAACAAAACAGTGGTTCTACCCGACCCTGTAGTTGTTGGTGTCGCACCAAGTTACGACCTTGCAATGACCATGCCAGGTGCAATCTTTGAGGATGTCCTCAAGGACATGGACGGAGAACTCATGCCGAACAAAACCATTGAATTGATCGATGTAGACCTCGGTGAAGAATTCAAGATAAGTATTGATACCGATGAAAATGCAAGTTTCAGTTACGGTCCGATTCCTAAGGGAGATTATTACTACAGAATTGACGCAGACGGCGACAAATGGTTTGACCTCAATGAATCTGTAACAGTGGATGACGAAACAACAAACATCACTCTAGCATTCGGAGTTCCAGCCACTGTTGACGTCACACTGCATCTTGTATCTCCAGTCAACCCAACCACACAAGAACCTCTCTTTGATGTCGTTAACCGGACCATCACATTTGATAACACGGCCGGCATCCTTGACCCGGTAAATGTCACATCGGATGAAAACGGAACCGTATATGCTGAACTTTTGTTCGGCGTCTATGATATCCGAGATGATGTTAACACGCAATATGTGCTCTTTGACCAAATTGACATCGGATTTGGTTCTGATGATTTGGAAAAGAACATCACCTACGCTGAATCTGTTTACCTCAACGGAAGTCTACGCTATGATCCGGCTTATGATGACGAGGTTGCTCACGCCGATTGGCTTGCTCAATCACCAGAAGTCAAACTTGCAGCCAGTCAACCCGCCAGTGGAGTTACAGTTGTGTTTAGCAGCGGTGTATTGACCTTTACATCGGTCACGAACCTTACTGGAAATTACTCAGTACGTGTGCCTGCTGGATTTGATTATGATATGACAACGAGCATGATCACTCAGGAACTGGGTGGTGGCCAATTGGTTGCTGTATCAAGCGCGGATGATATGGACATGGGTGTCTTGTATCTGGAGCCAACTACCATGGTTGCAGGAATTATCCACCTTTACGATAACATGACTCGGTGGAGCAATACTATTCCTCGCTGGGAAGCACCAGAGATTATTGCGACCAACGAAGACGGATTGCAATGGACCACGACAGCTAACGAGATGGGAGAATTTGACTTGAACCTCATTGATGGTACATGGGAACTCAGTGTTGCGGAAGAACTTCTCAACATTGATCCTGTTTCTGGAATTGTGGTCAACCGCTCCCTCACTGAGGAGATGTCTGTGATGGAACTCTTTGCCAACCCTGCATCGGTTGAAGTTTCCTTTGAGATATTCCTCAATTCAGCGGAGGATGGTTCATTTGAGAACGGAACAAAGGTTTCTCCTAACTTCCGTCTTGTTCCTGCCGATGAATCCCGTGAAGCCATTTACCTTACATCAGCCAATTACACCTCGGATGGCGTCGCTAATGTATCCTTGACACCAGGGACCTACACTCTTGTCTTCAACCGAACAACGGCAAGCCATGAGAATGCGACCGATTATGACCTCGTAGGTGAGATTGTCTTTGAAGACATCTACATCGGACTTGATGGTCCTGAAGAACCTCTTCCAGTTCCATTGAGAAATACATATCTCGTCACAGGTACATTGCTGAACTCTTCTGAAGTAGGAATCATGAATGATTTCTTACTTTACAACGAAGCCGATGACCTTTGGTTTACTGATATTGGTTCAGATGAAAACGGTACCTTTGCAGCCTACGTCCCTGCTGGTGAATGGTTGATGATTGTCGCACCGTTCTCATACACGAACTCCACTGAAACTCTCCGAGCTCCACTCTCTATTGGAGTCGATTCCTCGGTTCGTCTCGATCAGACTTTCAAGACTCTTGAAGCGGTTGATGTATCAGTTCAGTTGAAAGAACTCTTGACACTTGGTGAACTTCCAGATATGAATCTTGTAGCGGTAAGCGAAGACGGCCTTGGTAATGTGACCTTCGAAAAGACGGATGAAAACGGTACCGTTGAACAAATGCTCATGCCAGGAAACTGGAGCCTGTTCCTCAACAAATCTTCAGGCCAACGTACATGGTACCTCAACACTTCTGCAACACCTTTCAACATGGACAGTGCTGAAAATGGAAGCTTAGCTCTTGACCCAGTCTTTGCTGCTTTGGAAGTAGAGATCGGAGGAAGAGTCTACTGGGACCTTGACAACAACAGTGCACCCTCGGAAAGCGAAGGGCTTGAAGGATTCAATGTGACCGTTATCGGTGCAAATAATTCAGAGGTTAACACTGTTGTAACAACCGATGCGACGGGTGTATGGACTCTCTTTGTCCCAATTCAAGATGTGTACAATGTTACTGTTGAGAAAGATGGGTTCGATACTGTGTATTACATGACCGGCAATGACTCCGGCTTTACAGTTTACAACAGTCCACAATCAACAGATATCGAAGTTGTCGCTGGATTGGTTGAAGTAACCGGTTCAGTCACCGATCAAGTCGATACCAACCGCCTCAACGGGGC
>Ga0066856_10000267_pt1 | contig 19201 bp, 15 predicted proteins | sample ETNtaG_5_FD_65605 | JGI IMG/M metagenome (GOLD analysis project Ga0066856, IMG submission 65605) | Marine microbial and viral communities from oxygen minimum zone, Eastern Pacific Ocean - ETNP201406SV205 | ecosystem: Environmental > Aquatic > Marine > Oceanic | place: Pacific Ocean: Eastern...
TTCTCAGTACCTCCAAGATCTGTGATTTCCGTCAAATTGTCAGAAATTGATGGTGTTTCAGGCGAGTATGCTTCGGCCCTAATCCAATCAAATCTGGGGAATCTAATAGTTGAACATCGACTTACTGGTTCTTCAGGCTCCTCACAATCAGCATGTGCTTCAACTACGTCTCCTGAATGGAACTTCGCTGCTGGGACAACTAGGTTAGGCGCGCGCGAAATTATTTTTCTTTTTAACCCCTATCCTGATAGCGCAGTGCTAGACATCACGTTTGCGGCGGACGGTCGCACTCGTCGCCCGGATTCTTATAACGGGCTGGTAGTGCCCCCTCAATCGTTACTACCTATCGATGTCACATCTGTGGTTACTTTAGCGGAAACTATTAGCACTCAAATTACTGCTCGAACAGGACGGATTATTGCAGAACGACTAGTTGTATTCGGAGACGAAATAGCTCCAAATGGCTTAGATGCCGAAGTTGGGTCGCCAAGTTTAAATGACCTTTGGATTTTTCCAGGCGGTATGGAGTCAGAGGCTCAAGTTTCACTCACAATATTCAACCCCTCAGAGACAGAAATAGCTGATGTGGATATTGAAATAATTCCTGACGTACCTGATATTGGCTATATTGAGCCCATAGCGGTATCAGTACCAGCTTCTAGCTCAAGAGTGATTAATTTTATATCGGACCAAAAAGAAGTAGACCGCTTTTCCATAGATGCATCAAATCGAATTGCGAAGGGTATCCCTTTTTGGGTTGTTGTCCGCAGTACCAATGGTGTGCCTATCACCTCAGAAAGGGTGTTAATAGCTTCTACCGAAGGAAATTTAAACTCTGGTTATAATCCCGGAGTTAATGTTTCAGGGGAAAAGCACTATTTCTTAATGCAAGAACCTATAGGAAAAGTAGCGATAGCTAATCCAGCATCTGATCGCTTGGCGTTACTACAAATAGAAGCACTCTCAAATGGTGATATTTTTTCTTCTCAAACAATAGAGATCTCGGCAAACTCAAGGAAAGTAATTGACCTGCAACAATTAGGTGTGCCGCAAAATGCCATTATAAGAATAGTGTCTACCGACCCAGTAAGCATTGAAAGGTATATAGGGACAGAAAGCTCTGGGGGCTGGGGAACCGTTTTGCCTTCCGCAGAGAACGTTTCGGATTTATATGTTTCGCCGCCAAAATTTGACTAGATGATTTCCACGCTCTGTCCACTTTCGGGTGGAACAATGCTTAGGTTCACTAAAGCTTCAGATATTGCGATGGAGGGTGGGACCCCAGCAAAAGACCATCGAACAATTCCTTGTCCATCGGCCAACAGAAGAATCGGTACGGAATCAATCTCATACCTAGCGTGTAGTGGTTTATTTGTGGCGTAATTAATATTTTGAACCACAATATTGGGTAGAGATATTTTGGAAACTTCTTGCAGGACTAATTCGCAAGCGTCACAGGTGTCGGACGTAAAGAGAGCGATAATCCATTCAATGTTTGGATCATTGAAGTCTGCCCGATCTAGCTGATATGGAAGTATTGATTTAGGTACAGAGGGACGATCTGGCGTTCTGCGATTGGCTAACGCTGACACGCTAAACGCAACCAAGCCAATTACAACTATGAGGACGATAGTAAGTATCATTTCCTGTTCAACTAAAGGTTTTCAGGTTTGCTGAATTTTTGGAGAGCAGGTACATCACCATTCGCCTCAGCAGGCGTTAAATCATCAAGATCTTCTAGCGGTGCTTTTGATATTCCCAAAAGTTCATGGACATCATTACTGTCTAAGGTTTCCTTCACGAGTAACGATTGGGCAAGAGCATCCAAGCCCTCTCGATTCTCATGAAGTAAGTCCTTACACCGCTGTTCAGCTTCTCTAAGAATTGACTCAATTTCTTCGTCAATAAGATTAGCCATGTCATCAGAATAATCTCTCCCACGGCCCATATCTTCACCAAGAAATACTTGCTCTTGCGACCTCCAAGCCATGGGGCCAACCTTTTCGCTCATTCCCCACTCACGTACCATTTTTCTTGCCATGTCGGTAGCACGTGCTAAATCATCGGCAGCTCCGCTTGATACCTCGCCAAATACAATGTCCTCAGCGACTCGACCGCCTAGCATTTTCACCAATTCATCTTTCACGTAGCTTTTCTGAAGTAGATACCTGTCTTCTTCAGGTAAAGTCATGGTGACTCCCAAAGCCATGCCTCGAGGGATTATCGAGACTTTGTGGAGCGGGTCAGCATTTGGCATTAACGCAGCGGCTAAAGCATGCCCACTTTCATGATAGGCAACGCGCTCTCGCTCATGACTATTTAGAACCGTCGCTTCTCGTGTTTGTCCCATGAGAACCCGATCTCTGGCTTGCTCTAGATGGGTATTATAAACTTTCTTATCACCCTCGCGAACGGCGATCAGAGCAGCTTCATTAATTAAATTAGACAGATCTGCACCGCTCATTCCCGGTGTTCCGCGAGCTAGCAGACCTAGATTGACATCATCATCCATTTTTTTAGCTTTGGCATGAACTTCTAGAATTTGCTTGCGATCATCCAACTCGGGGAGTGAAACAATTACTTGCCTATCAAATCGCCCTGGTCGTAATAAGGCAGGATCCAAGATGTCTGGTCTATTAGTTGCGGCCATCATGACAATACCTTCAGTTGCCTCAAAGCCATCCATCTCTGCCAACATTTGATTTAGAGTCTGCTCGCGTTCGTCATGCCCGCCTCCAAGCCCAGCGCCTCTTTTACGCCCAATGGAATCAATTTCATCAATGAAGATAATTGCGCTTCCCATTTTGCGAGCACTTTGGAAGAGGTCCCGCACCCTACTGGCTCCAACGCCGACAAACATTTCCATAAAGTCGCTTCCAGTCACAGATAAAAACGGCACTCCCGCCTCGCCCGCCACAGCTCTTGCGATTAGAGTTTTGCCGGTCCCTGGAGGACCAACCAGAAGAACGCCTTTTGGAATACGCGCACCAATTTCAGCAAACTTTTCAGAATCTTGCAGGAAGTCAACTACCTCCTGTATCTCCTGTTTAACACCTTGATATCCGGCAACATCGTCAAAAGTTGTCGAAGGTCTTTCAGTCGTATAAGCCTTCGCCTTTGAGCGTCCTATAGACATAATGTTTCCCATTTGCCCTTGAGCCCGTCTGTTTAACCAATAGAAAAACAGGAGTATCAGTGCAAGAGGTCCTAGGACAGGAATTATGAAGCCAGTCCAGATATTTGATCCGGGAGTAAAGAACTTAAAATCCTCAATATTCTCAAGAAAAAGTCTTTCGTCATCGCTCGAGAGCTCTAGCGGTCCTGAAGTTCTGAATTTGTCTCCAGACGCGGACTCAAAGGTAATTTTTCCCGTGTTGTTATTAAACTGTGCAACTACCACTTGTCCTGAAGAGACTTGTGTGCGAAATTCCTGGTAGGGCAAATCCGTGGCATCATCATTATTTAGGATACTCGGCAGGAAGAAGAGGGCCAGAAGTCCTAGGGCTAAAAGGTATGAAACCCTTTTCCTCCAAGGATTAACTGTTTTTGTTTCCTCATCTTCTCGAGGGGTCTCCTTTGGTGCTGGTGGAAGGCTTTCGCTCATAAATATATCGTAGTGGATTTAGCGTCTATTAAATCAGTCAAGGGTGAGATGTTAAGAGTTTCTTGTCACATGGAATGTGATGCGCAGACGTTTTGGTTAGGATTCTCAATGTGTCCAACCCAGCTGATACTGAAAATAGCTCGCCTTTTGAAGAATATAGTTTCCCGCCACCTGGACGACTTGAAGGGGATTGGCGAAAGTGGGGATTTGGTCATGTCATAGTCGGATTTCTTGCGAGTTTCTTTGCGGCCGCTTTAGCCTTCAACCTCGTTGAGTCAGCAAATAATCAAGACATTGATGATCTATATGAATTGCCTATGTGGGGGATATCTGTTGTTACGCTGTCACAACAACTTGTTCTGATAGCGATTGTCATTATCGCCTCACGATTCTTTGGTGAAAGTTTACGAAAGGATTTCTTGTTGCAAGCCAGAGCAAATGACTCTTTTAAAGGGCTTTCCCTTGGTATTGCTGCTCAATTTATCCTTGTTCCGGCTACCACGTATCCATTTATATGGCTGTTTAATATAGACCCAGACCGCATAAGCGGACCCGCGAGGGAATTGAGCGATAAAGCGACTTCACCACTGGGAGTTGGAGCGCTCGTCCTCACTGTAGTCGTTTTGGCTCCTGTGTCTGAAGAACTCTTTTACAGGGGGCTTCTTTATGGTGCAATTAGGAAAAGATTTAAAGCCGACCAAAGTAAAGCACTTACCAAATGGTTCCCAATAATCATTTCATCATTGATCTTTTCAGCCGTCCACTTACAATTACTTCTCTTTCCGGCCTTGTTCTTTGTTGGGGTTACCTTTGCTTTGATTTATGAGAAATCCCAAAGATTAGCTCCAGCTATTTGGGCGCATGTTGGCTTTAATGCAACTACGGTGTTCAATCTTCTCGTAATTCAATAGTTCTATGCAATTATAATGTTGTTTGGTCAAGACTATTTTTTGCTACCGTAAAGAAGTGGCTGACTTGAACTCAATATTTAAATCTTATGATATTAGAGGGCTGTACCCCCAAGAGATAGATGAAGAAGTCTGTATAAACATCGGATACGCTTTCGCAAAGTTTCTATTAGCCGAAGACCCACAGACTACCCAGATAATAGTTGGAGTCGATATGAGACTGTCTTCGGAAAGTCTTTCGGATCAGTTCATCAATGGAATAGTTTCTGCTGGCCTAAATGTCATTCATCTAGGTTTAAGTTCGACGGACATGCTCTATTATGCCTCGGGTACATTTGGTGCACCAGGGGCAATTTTTACTGCCTCTCATAACCCTGCAGAATATAACGGAATCAAGTTATGCAGAGCCTATGCAGCACCTATCGGTGAAGGGTCAGGACTAGAACGCATCAAAGATCTTTCCAGCACGGTGATTAAAATTCCAGATGAATCAAACGGCACGGTCACTCACAAAGATCTTCTGGAAGGGTTCACAGAACATATTCTCAGCTTTGTTGAACCAGAAGTAATAGCTGGCAAAAAAATAGTTGTCGACACGGCAAACGGAATGGGTGGGTTAATAGTCCCATCTGTATTCAAACAGATCCCATCAGATATCAATATTCTTTATGAAGAACTTGATGGAAGCTTTCCTAACCATCCAGCAGACCCTTTGAATCAGGAAAACTTGAAAGATCTAATTAAATGTGTTGTTGATTCTTCAGCTGATATCGGGCTTGCATTTGATGGTGACGCGGACAGAGTATTCCTTATAGATGAGACAGGGACGCCGCTCTCCGGATCAATCACTACTGCGATTGTCGCAAAAAGTATCCTCGATCAACAATCTGATGCGACCATTATCCATAACCTGATATGTTCTCAAGTCGTCGAAGAAACTATTATTGCCGAAGGTGGTAATGCGGTCCGAAGCCGAGTAGGCCATTCACATATAAAGAAGTTGATGGCTGAAACAGGCGCGGAATTTGCCGGAGAGCATTCAGGTCACTACTACTTCAAAAGAAACTTTCGAGCAGATTCAGGTATCATCGCAGCGTTGATTGTGCTGGAATACATGTCAATTAAAGGTGTCAAACTTTCTAAACTCCGAGAACTCTATGACGTCTACAGTTCTACAGGCGAAATAAACTATAGGGTTCAAGACCAAGAGGAGTTACTAAAAGTAGTTGAGCAACAGTTTAGAAATGAAGAATCCGATCATCTTGACGGGTTCACAGTCAAATCCGAGAACTGGTGGTTTAATCTTCGCCCCTCAAACACAGAACCGCTTATTAGATTGAACCTAGAAGCAACAAATCAAAGCAAACGTGATGAAATGCTGAATGTCGTAGAGAACATTATTGCTGCTTTCGACCAAGGTGATGGGAATCATTAAACGATCCGTTAAAGTTGAATAATGAGCTTAGACCCTGAATTATTAGCAATTTTGGCATGTCCGGAGGACAAGGAAACCCTTATTTATGTCGCTGAAGATGAAGTGCTCTACAACCCAAGATTGAAGAGAGCTTACGACATTCGAAATGGAATCCCTGTCTTATTAGTATCTGAGTCTAGAGAAGTCTCAGATGAAGTTCACCAGCGTTACACGAAACTCTGAGCTGAAAAATTCAGTTAATAATCTGGGTGCTGAAACGATGAGCGGTGCCATAGAATGTAACAGGCTGCAAGAGAGTCAAATGATCTCAGTTAATATAAAATTTGAAAGGCTCGGTCATGGCAAATAATGATTTTAAAGTAGCAGACTTATCACTGGCAGATTTTGGTCGGAAAGAGATACGCCTTGCCGAGAATGAAATGCCAGGGCTCATGGCTCTTCGGGCTGAATTGTCCGATGATAAACCACTGCAGGGAGCTAGAATTGCCGGTTCCCTTCACATGACGGTTCAAACAGCAGTTTTGATAGAAACCCTCATTGAGCTAGGTGCAGATGTTCGATGGGTTTCTTGCAATATCTTCTCTACACAAGACCATGCCGCGGCCGCAGTTGTAGTTGGTCCCACCGGAACAAGTGAAAGACCTTCCGGAGTTCCAGTATTTGCATGGAAAGGTGAAACTTTAGAGGAGTACTGGTGGGCAACTGAGCAACTCTTTCGTTGGCCAAACGGTGAAGGACCTAATTTGATTCTTGACGATGGGGGTGATGCGACACTTATGGTCCATAAAGGACTGGAGTACCTAAAGGCTGGGTTCATTCCCGAAGCTGAAGAAACAGACTCGGAAGAGTGGAAAGTCTTTCTTGACCGTATGAAAGATATCGCAGAGAACGAGAGCATAGATTGGGAGCAAATTGCCTTATCAATCAAAGGAGTTTCAGAAGAAACTACCACAGGTGTCCACCGACTCTATCAAATGCAAAGTGAATCATCTTTGCTGTTTCCTGCAATTAATGTCAATGATTCAGTCACTAAATCGAAGTTTGATAATTTGTACGGTTGCCGTCATTCACTAATTGATGGAATTAACCGAGCGACGGATGTTATGCTCGGTGGAAAAGTTGCCTGCGTGTTAGGTTACGGAGATGTCGGAAAAGGGTGCGCCGCATCACTCTCCGGGCAAGGTGCACGAGTGGTAGTCACCGAAGTTGACCCAATATGTGCACTACAAGCTGCAATGGAGGGCTATCAAGTTGTCCGCCTAGAAGATGTTATGGAAACTGCGGATATCTTCATAACTGCTACAGGCAATAAAGACATAATCACGGCTCAACACATGGCAAGAATGAAACATCAAGCCATAGTTGGGAATATAGGACATTTCGATAATGAAATAGATATGGCGGGGTTGCAACAAATGTCAGATGTTCAGAGAGTAAATATTAAACCACAAGTTGATGAATATGTTTTTCCGGATGGACACTCAGTTATTGTCCTTTCAGAAGGAAGATTGCTGAACCTTGGAAATGCGACTGGTCACCCCAGTTTCGTGATGAGTTGTAGTTTCACTAATCAGGTAATGGCACAAATTGACTTACTTGAGCATGCTGAAGACTATTCAAATGAAGTAATTACTCTTCCAAAAGCACTCGATGAAAAGGTTGCAAGGCTTCACCTTGATTCGCTAGGAGTGCGACTTACGGAGTTAACAGAAGAACAAGCCGATTACATTGATGTAAACGTAGACGGCCCATTCAAGCCATCACACTACCGCTATTAAACTTCCCTGATAGCATAATTATTGAAAGCATGCCTGAGTATGGAGCTTGAAATCGTTGACTAAAAACCCAATTAAAAAAATCCTCCGATCCGGCGAGGGAAAAAAACTTAAGCTCCTTCAGGATCTAGTCCCTGATATCAATGAATTAGAGCAGGATTTCCAAAAGCTCTCGGACGAAGATTTGCGAGCAAAAACTTCAGAGTTCAAATTACGCGTATCACAGGGAGAAGGTGTAAATTCCCTAATTATTGAAGCCTTTGCTGTCGTCAGAGAAGCGTCTAAGCGAGTGCTCGGACAAAGACATTATGACGTTCAATTGATTGGCGGGGCCGCATTGCATTTCGGTTGGGTCGCTGAGATGAAAACAGGTGAAGGTAAAACTTTAACCTCAACGCTTCCAATATATCTCAATGCTCTATCAGGAAAAGGCGTCCACGTTGTAACCGTAAACGACTATCTGGCGACACGAGATGCGGAATGGATGGGCCAGATATATAAGTGGCTTGGATTAGAGGTTGGGCTAGTCGTCCCAGGTAGCAGGGACACCCAACATAAACGTCAGCAATACGATGCAGACATAACATATGGAACCAATAACGAATTGGGATTTGACTATCTGCGGGACAACATGACGATGTCACTAGCGAATAAGGTTCAACGAGGTCACAATTATTGCATTGTTGATGAAATTGATAGCATCCTTATTGACGAAGCTCGAACTCCCCTCATCATTAGTGGGAAATTGGCTGACGCAGCGAAAATCTATTACCAGTTTGCATCAATAGCCCAACGCTTGATCCGAGATGAACATTACGAGGTTGATGAGGAGAAAAGAACAGTCGCACCAACAGAAAGTGGAGTGACTGCAGTAGAAAAAGCTTTGGGCATTGAAAACCTCTACGAGGGAGTTTCTGCAAATCTAGTTCATCAATTTCAAGTCGCTCTAAAGGCAAAAGAGCTTTTCCATAAAGATAAGGAATACATTATTGCAAATGGTGAAGTAAAAATAGTTGATGAGTTCACCGGACGCGTCCTTGATGGAAGAAGATGGAGTGATGGTCTTCACCAAGCTGTTGAAGCTAAAGAAGGAGTGTCAATCAAAGAAGAAAACCAAACGTTAGCAACAATCACACTTCAAAACTATTTTCGGCTCTACGAGAAACTTGCCGGCATGACAGGAACCGCTGAAACTGAGGCAGCGGAATTTTATAATACTTATGGCTTGCACGTTGTTCCTATCCCTACAAACCTGCCGATAGTTCGTAAAGATCAAGTGGACTATATTTATCGCTCTGAAATGGGTAAATATAATGCGCTGGTAGAAGACATCATTGAACGCAACGAGATGGGTCAACCGATCCTTGTAGGAACAATATCGGTAGAGAAATCAGAACTTGTTTCCGACCTACTTGATAAGAGGGGAATTAACCATAACGTTTTGAATGCGAAGCTTCACGCCAAAGAGGCCGATGTCGTAGCTCAAGCTGGGCGAATAGGCTCAGTTACAGTAGCCACAAACATGGCTGGACGAGGAGTTGATATTATTCTTGGTGGAAACCCAGAAGCGCTAGCTGAAAGAGATCTACGTGCAGAAGGGTTAGAACAATCCGACGAAGTGGGTGCCAATCGATACCGCGAAATCTTGAAAAGCTATCAGTCTATTTGCTCCGATGAAGGAAAAAAAGTTAAAGATGTCGGCGGCCTCTATGTTCTAGGAACAGAGCGACACGATAGTCGCCGTATTGACAATCAGTTGCGAGGCCGCTCAGGCAGGCAAGGAGATCCAGGAGAGTCAAGATTCTACCTTTCCTTGGAAGATGAGCTCATGAGACTCTTCGCTACAGGTGCAATGGATTTTGTGATGAAAAAAGCACTACCTGATGACGCACCGTTGGGAGACAAGTTTGTTTCAAAAGCTATAGAAAGAGCACAAAATACGGTTGAACAACGAAACGCCGAAACCCGAAAAAATGTTCTGAAATATGACGAGGTCATGAACGAGCAGAGAAAGGTAATCTACTCGCGCCGGAATGAGATCTTGAGCGGAGAAGGATTAAGAGAAGATACGATCAACAATTTTGCAACGGTAATTGACGATGCACTCAATGCATATTGCCCAACAGAACATAAGGAGGACTGGGATCTAGAGGGATTAGTAACAGCTCTGCAGGCGTTATGGCCACAAAAGATTGAACTATCAGACCTAGATAAATATCAAGATGTTAATGCACTCTACGAAAAAGCCATGGAAGATGCCATACAATTCTATGAAAGTCGCGAACAAGAACTCACTCCCGATGTGATGAGGCAAGTCGAGGGGCAAATCATGCTTCGAATTCTTGACCAAAGATGGAGAGACCATTTGTACTCTATGGATTATTTGAAAGAAGGAATTCACCTACGTGCCATGGGACAGAAAAACCCTCTAACCGAATGGCAACGTGAGGGGTTTGAAATGTTTGAGACGATGATGGACTCCGTAAGCGAAGACTTCATAAAATATATTAGCCACATTGAGATAGGAGATAATCCAAGAGCCGATGATGCTAAAGATACTCTTGATCAATCCCAAAATGTGCAGTATTCAGGTACAGATGAAATAGCATCCGGTGCGCTCGCTACTATCAGTTCTAGTAAGTCTGCTGGAGCTCTTGTAGATAATGCTCCTGCCGTCGTTGAGGAGAACAAATCAGCTAAGCAACGGACTGTAATAAAAAGCGAATTTGAAAAAACAGGAAGGAATGATCCCTGTCCTTGCGGGTCAGGAAAGAAATTTAAGCAATGCTGCGGGCGTTAGTTCGCCTTAAGCCAGCGCAGGGAAGACTCTAGGGTAAGGTTTTATTCATGTCTGAATCATTACCCGACCTTCGAGAAGCGAAGAATCGGCTCCAAGAAGCATCAATATACCTACGAATAGAAGAAATCAAAGATCGCAAAATTGAGCTTGAAGATTTAGTGGCTCAACCAGGCTTTTGGGATGATGCTGAAGGTGCAAAGAAATTAAGCCAAGAGCTAGCGGAAATTTCTGAAGACATAGCTGTTTTTCAAAATTTGAATCTCAAAATTGAAGACGCTGAGACACTTATCGATCTTTCCAGTGAGGAGGGCGATACTGCTATTCTTGAGGAAGCGAATCACTTGCTACATGAGATCGAAAGCGAGTTCAGCGATCTGGAACTTCGGTCACTATTTACCGGAGAACATGACGAAAGAGATGCTGTTTGCCATATTCAGTCAGGTGAAGGCGGCACAGAGGCTCAAGACTGGGCTGAAATGCTTCTGAGAATGTATCAGCGGTGGGCTGAACAGAAAGGGCTAGCCTTTGATGTCACAGCAGTCTCGGAGGGGACGGAAGCGGGAATATCATCAGCTGAATTTATAGTCACAGGTAGAAGGGCTTATGGAATGCTTCAGTCAGAACACGGCGTTCACCGCTTAGTGAGGATTTCCCCATTCAACAAACAGGCGAATCGTCATACTTCCTTTGCGTCAATGCACGTAGTCCCATTCTTCGAGGAGGTTCCTAATCAAATTGATATTGAAGAAACAGAACTTAGGATTGATACGTATCGGTCTTCAGGTGCTGGCGGTCAACACGTTAATGTAACTGATTCTGCTGTGCGAATAACTCATTTACCTACAGGTGTCGTTGTGTCATGCCAGAACGAACGAAGCCAGCACCAGAATAAAGAAAAGTGTATGCAAATGTTAGCTTCAAAGTTGCACGACCTTGAGCGCCAACAGCGAGAAGATGAAATAGCAAGTATTAGGGGGGAGAACAAAAATGTCGGATTCGGAAGTCAAATTAGGTCATACGTTATGCAGCCCTACCAGATGGTCAAAGACTTGAGGTCTAACTTTGAGATTGGTGCAGTTGAAAATGTTCTTAATGGTCAAATTGACCCCTTCATCGAATCCTATTTACGTTGGGTACGGTCAGAATCTAGCGAAAATTAATTCTTCAATTTTCTCGTTATCGCCAATTGCTATTCATCTAGTTCCTTGGCAGTGATACAACAACGAGACTTCAAGGTGTTAATCTTTCAATAGTTAAAAGGGTGCCGAATGATCAAACTGGAAGATGTCACGAAGGTGTATAAAGGTGAAGTTCTAGCTTTGCGCGATGCTTCATGTGATATACAAAGGGGCGAATTTGTTTTTTTAGTCGGACAGTCTGGTTCGGGGAAATCAACTTTTCTTCGTTTACTCAATAAAGAAGAAGAACCAGATACTGGACGCATCTACGTAGCTGGCAAGGAAATTGGCTCTTTGAGTAAGTGGAAAGTTCCGCGTATGCGTAGGCAGATAGGTAGCATCTTTCAAGACTTCAAACTTTTGCCCAACAAAACAGTTACACAAAACGTGGCCTTTGCTCTTGAAGTTATTGGAACTCCCAAACACATCATTCGTGATCAAGTTCCAGCTATTTTGGAATTAGTAGGCCTACACGAGAAGACTCATCGCTTTCCCCACGAACTATCAGGTGGAGAGCAGCAACGCGTCTCCATTGCAAGAGCATTTGTGAACCGCCCGCTAATCCTTCTTGCTGATGAACCAACAGGAAACCTTGATCCGGGCACTTCAGTCGAAATTATGAGACTTCTGGAACGGATCAATGAAACAGGGACAACGGTAGTTATGGCGACTCATGATCGCGGTATCGTCGATACGATGAGGAGGCGAGTTATTGAACTTCACGATGGAGAAATCGTAAGAGACCAAGCTCGAGGCGTCTATGAGTAGCAGGTTGGTAGCACGATTATGAACGTTGACTACCTGATTAAGGAAACGGCTAGAAACTTAAGGCGTAACTTAACTTTAACACTTGCGTCTGTCCTCACTGTGGCTGTTTCGCTCAGCTTACTTGGAGTGGCTCTACTCCTCCAGAAGGGAGTGAACAATGCTACGGATAGGTGGGAAGATGGTGTCGAATTTATAATTTGGGTCCAGCCTGATATAAGTGAGAATCAAAAGAATTTGTTACAGACCGATTTGGATAATTCCACTGGAATATCTTCTTACCGTTATGTCAGTCAAGAGGAAGCTTTAAAAGAATTTAACGAAGATTATTTTCCCGATAATCCAGAAATCACTCAGCTAGTTACTGCTGACGTTATACCGTCCTCCTATCGCGTGATACCTGCACAGCTCAATGCTGAGGCAATCGAGATAATTGCATCTGGTTTTGAAGCTAAGCCAGGTGTTAAGAAAGTGGTACGCGCAACCGATGAAATTTCCAAGATAGAAACAGCCACAGACGTTATCCGATGGGTAGTTCTGGGGGCCGGCGTTATTCTTTTAGCGACAGGACTACTCTTGATCTTAAATACGATCCGCATGGCTATGTTTGCTCGTCGTCGCGAGATAGAGGTTATGAAGTTAGTTGGTGCTACCAATTGGTTTATTCTGATCCCGTTCATGCTTGAAGGAACATTCCAGGGGCTAATAGGAGCAGCTTTGGGAACAGCTTCTGTCTACGGCGCAAATAGGGCGTTTGAGGAATGGTTATCAAGCGACAATGTATTGAATATTTTGCAAAGTTTTGCAGTTGCAAGCGGTGATGTATGGGAAATTGGGATTTTGCTTCTTGGTATCGGTGCCTTAGTTGGGTCTGTAGGTTCAGCTATTGCTGCCTATCGATTCCTAGATGTTTAAAAGCGCTAACAGCGTAATTCCCGCAACGTATCTCGTCAGCTCAATTAGCGGATAAAGTCAACCCATGACTCCTCAGGCACCATCGACATCTTTTGCCAGTGATAATACTTCAGGGGTCCTACCTGAAGTGCTAGCAGCGATAAGCGATGTAAATAGTGGTCCCGCCATCGGATATGGTGATGACCCTTATACCCAAAAGCTGCGGCAGCAGATGGATGAACTTTTCAATCGCGAGGTAACCACTCTCCTTGCATACGGTGGAACAGGTGCGAATGTTGTTGGTTTGCAAGCAATGCTTAAACCATGGGAAGCCGTTATCTGTACGAAATCATCACATATAAATATTGACGAATGTGCAGCGCCTGAAAAGTTTCTGAGTGCAAAACTCATTGACCTTGAAAGCGAAGATGCAAAAATAAAGCCAGAGATGCTACAAAAGGAAATTGAGGTACTCGGAATTGTGCATCACGCTCAGCCAGGAGCAATTTCTCTAACACAATCTACCGAATATGGAACTCTTTATTCGATTGATGAATTGAAAGAGCTCATTGATATTTGCAGACGCTCAGGCTTACGTGTCCATATGGATGGAGCTAGAATCGCAAATGCGACAGCAGCATTAGGTCTCTCCGTCGCTGAATTCACATGCGATCTAGGAGTAGATATTCTAAGTTTTGGGGGAACAAAAAATGGTATGGCTTATGGAGAAGCGATCATTGTATTTGACAAAGAATTGGCCACCGCCGCTGAGTATATTCAAAAGCAATCAGCACAACTCCCATCAAAAATGCGTTACATATCAGCTCAGTTCTCAGCAATGCTGGAAAATGACCTTTGGCTGAAACATGCTTCTCATGCGAACATGATGGCAGCGCGATTAGCTGATGGGCTTGAACTTATAGAGGGGGTTGAACTTACTCAAAATGTAGAAGTGAATGCTGTTTTCCTAAAACTTCCGGCGCAATCAAAAAGGCTTCTTCAAGATTGGAGCTATTTCTATGATTGGGAACAAGAAAATGAAGTCCGTTTAATGACTAGTTTTGAAACTACAGAAGAAGATGTGAAAAAAATGTTAGATGGGGTTCGGTGGGCTATAAAGGGAAGCACAACCGATGGATGCTAACCGATTGCTCGATTCGATGGAACTATTTGGAAATCGTATGTTCGCTGTGACTGCCGGGAAAGACTCCGAAGCAATCAAAGAATGCTCGGGGTGGGCTGTCAGTGACTTAATGGCTCACGTAGGGGCAGTCTATGAATGGGTAACTTCAATTATCGAATCTGGAAGCCTAGAAAGGCCAACAACACCGTTCCCGACACCGCCAGAAAATGATAAGCGTAACTGGGCTATGAGTAGGTTATCCACGCTCTTGAGAGTACTGAGAGAAAGTGACCCCCTCACACCAGTATGGACATTTGGGAAACATCAAAACATAGGATTTTATATTAGGCGCATGACGCATGAAACACTCATTCATATGCGAGATGCCGAATCAATCATTGACGAATCTATCGAAGTTGATGGTGACGTTGCTTGTGATGGAATAGATGAATACATTGACGGGACCTTGCAACGCTCAATAGATCCAAACAAGGGTTTTCTATACCCAAACGGCTCTATACATCTTCACCGTACCGATGGTGAAGGGGAGTGGCTCATAGAGTCATCGGGTAACGAGATTGTCGTTACTCGGGAACATGCTAAGGGAGACGTGGCAGTTCGTGGAAGCGCCCTTGCCCTTTTGCTCTATCTTTGGGGCAGGGATCCTCAGGGTCTAGAGATTTTTGGTGAACCTAATTTGGCACAAGCTTGGGGATCGCTTGCTCCTTAGTCTTGAACAGGAGGGTAAACTCGCAATTCTCCCTTCCAAGAATTCAGATGAGTAACATTGCCATACGGTTCTCTGTTTAGAGGGCCAAAGTTCTTTTCTGGCCATCCCATGGGAATCATGCATCCAATCAGAACATCGTCGGGTATCTCTAATACTTCTCGGATAGTCGGTTCTGCCACTCCTTGAAAAGTTGTGAATACTGTCCCAAGCCCCAGCGCTCGTGCTGCCAAAATTAAGTTTTGAGCTGCTGGATAAATAGATGACCACACGAATGACTCTCTTGGGGCCTCATGTGGGTAAATTGGTTTTCCGCATACAAAAAAGAGAACTGGGCAACTTTTAAGTGTCTTTAAAAGATACTCTGTCCCATCTAACATCAATCTATGAGCTCTATCAGGGCGATTCATTGAAGCAACTCTTTGTGACATTGATGTTTCTATAGATTCTGCAATCTTCTCAATCTTATCTTTGTCTGTGACAATAACGAAGTCTCTTCCTTGTGAATTACCTGGGCTAGGAGCCCATGTTGCAGCAGTTACTACTGCTTCAATCAAGTCATCTGGAACTTCATCAGGTTTTAAATACCTCATAGCACGGCAAGTGCTCATAGCATCAAAAATGTCCATTTGGTTACCGCCTTTTATATTTTCAGAGATTGGGTACTACCTCATTTGTAGCCATCGGAGACGCCGCTAGGGCATTCTTTCCAAACCGCCGTGATCTAGCGCTGCTGTTACGTGCCGTTGTGACATCATAGTAATTAGTTCTTTGCCTCGTTCGTTGTTGAGGTCAAGAGTTCCTCCTGCGAAGACAGAAGTAGCTAATCCTCCTATAAGGTGAGCGAATCCGTAATCGTTCCATGCGCTCTCAAAGCTGTACCCTTGAACCCCATTTGCACAAAGTTCAGTATGGTATGCAGTGACAAGATTTTCTTCGTTGGCTCGTCTTAGCTCAATATCCATTGACCCACCAAGAAGGTATGCAAGATCATACGCTCCTGGACCTCTACCAATTCCCTGCCAGTCGATCACAGTCACTTCATCATTCTCTGCATTACCAAAGAGCATATTCTCTACTCGATAATCTTGATGAGCCAGTGTCCAAGGAGCGCGTTCAGCGAGGGCAGTATTAAGTTTTAAATATGATTTACTAAATACCTGTAAGAGTTCAGCGCCACCGTCAGGTAATCCTGCTTCAAAGGTTGCGGCATAGATTGGAAAAATCTCTGGAAGAACTTGATCAACATACTCTATGCGCGGCCCGACCATAGAAGGTATCCATTCAAGTTCTTCAACCTGAACTTTCTCCCACCAAGCAGCGTGGATCTTTGCGAGAACTCGCACTGCTGCTAAGGCCTGGCGCTCTGACATGCCTGCAGCTTGATCAACCATAGTTAGATTGCATAGATCCTCCATAACAATCACGAATTCGGCAGTACCAGAATTTATGGAGGCAAAATGAATATCAGGAAGTCCCGTCCCGGTAGCCTCTCCCAACTCGTCATAGAACTTCACTTCTGCCTCGAACATGCCCAAAGCTATTCCCTGCTGTCGGTTCTCTTCAAAGGAAGAAGGAAGTTTAACTACCACAGAAGGCGGTAGCTCTAATTCGTTTGATGCGTAGATGAGTTCTACTCGGTAGATATCGCCCATGAGACCGACACCCTCACCTATCTTTTCAGATTCAAAGCTCATCACATTAGTGTCAAGAACTTCACTCAGCCATTGTGGCGTAACTTCATCAAATGTTAACGGGATGCTTGGCATAGCCTCTCCTTAAATATTTACTGATTTGTAGGAGTAAATCTAGCAGGTAGATGTTTTACTCCATGAATGAAACTAGCAGCTAAGACATCGGGTTCACCGCAAGCTTCAATATCCGGTAACCTTCGAAATAATTCACGAAACATAACGGTTATCTCACGACGAGCCAGGTGTGCACCTAAACAAAAATGAGGGCCAGGTCCTCCAAATCCGACATGATTATTTGGCTGGCGAAGTACATCAAACTTGTAGGGATCGTCAAAGACCTCTTCATCCCGATTGGCGGCGAGGTAAAACATGCAAACCTTGTCACCTGCTTTTATTTCCTGTTCACGAATAACGACATCCTGTGTCGTTGTGCGTCGCATATAGGTAACTGGGCTAGCCAACCGAACTATTTCTTCAACTGCTGTCGGAGCAACAGCATCAAAATTAGATTCCCAGATTTTGCGTTGGTCCGGGTTGTCTGTGAGGTATTTAAGACCCCAACCTATTGCATTTCTTGTTGTCTCGTTTCCGGCAACAACTAAGAGAATGAAAAAACTTGCTAAATCGCCACTTGTAAGTTTGTCATCATCAAGATCTGCGTTGACAAGTTTACTCGTTAAGTCCTCGCTATCTATTCCGACTTTAGATTCAGCCACTTCGTTCATGATGGACTGCAATGTGATGCCAGCTTCAAGAATGGCAGAGAGGATATCTCCGCCCGGAGGCACATATTCTGAGTCACCAGCTCCAAGAATAACATTCGAGCAATCAAAGACTTCCTTGTAATATGAGGCTGGAATGCCCATCAAGTCGCAGACAATTTTCAAAGGTAATGCAGCAGCGACATCAACAATAAAATCAATTTCGCCCTTCTCGCCGACATCATCAACTATCGAGCTTGCTACTTCTTGGACTGAATCTTCGAGTTTGGAGAGCATTCTGGGAGTAAATCCTTTTGAAACAATTCTTCGCAGGCGCGCATGGCGAGGATCATCCATACCGATCATTGAATTAAAGAATTCGTTAAATTCAGGAGGGCTATCAAGGATAGTTATTCCTTGCGCCGAACTAAAAATGTCTGGATTTCGAGAGGCGTATGTTATATCGGCGTGTTTAGTTAGAATCCATGTTCCTTTTCCCTGTGGAATAGGTGATCCTTCAGGCATTTGTGGTTCAGGTACAAATGCGACTGGGTATTGATTGCGGTATTCTTCTAGGTCAGCCTCGATCTGGTTCTGTGGTCGAACCCAGAATTGACCATGGATAATGCTAGGTTCGGGGATCACTTTATCATGCACGGTGCCATATTAGATCCAGATGCAAGCAAGGGCAATTAAACGATAATTCAAAGTTCTCTGAAACATTAGTTGTGTTTGGTGGAGCTGGGGGGAATCGAACCCCCGTCCGTTTCGGATTCATCGTCCGCGATACGACCATTCCCTAGATTGTGGTTTACGGCACCCACACTGCCGGGTCAGTTGAGTCAAAAGACATCACCGCCGGTTCTTTCTCCAGCGTCAGTAGTCTTTCCTACTGTCAGCGGTCTTTCCCTGCCGTCCACCACTACTTCTGTTGCCAGGCTGTAGTGATCAGGCCCCGGGAATCATTACTGGTCCCGATGACTCTCTAACGCCTAAAATTAGGCGGCGAGAGCGACACGAGAATTGCCGTGTCTTGTTTGCCCCGTTTTGGAGTCTGAGCAACTCCGGTCGCACGATCCGACGAAACAACCGCCACGTCGAAACCGATCAGCCCCTTGTCAAATAGCTTTTCAGAAAGGCTCCATGTGAAACCCATCAAATTATTACGATATCGGGTAATTGTGACACAATAACAAAGGAGGAGAATCTTGAGTGAGCAATGTGATGTCGTCATTTTGGGTACGGGAGCAGCCGGGTTAACTGCTGCTCTCGCAGCAGCCCATGAAGGCGCTTCTGTTCGTATTTATGAGAAATCTGAATTAGTAGGCGGAACTTCAGCCATGAGCGGCGGAATCATTTGGATTCCCAACAATCATTTACAAGAAGAATCTGAGGTTGAAGACTCCCGAGAGAAAGCATTGTCGTACCTTGAGTCGCTTTCATTGGGACAAATAGATTCCGATATGGCTGCTACATTCGTTGATAATGGTCCGAAAATGCTCAAATGGATTGAGGATGTAACCCCCTGCTCATTTCATCTAATTCATAATTATCCCGACTATCACCCCGAACACCCGGGCGGCTTACCCAGCGGAGG
>Ga0066856_10000270_pt1 | contig 19155 bp, 30 predicted proteins | sample ETNtaG_5_FD_65605 | JGI IMG/M metagenome (GOLD analysis project Ga0066856, IMG submission 65605) | Marine microbial and viral communities from oxygen minimum zone, Eastern Pacific Ocean - ETNP201406SV205 | ecosystem: Environmental > Aquatic > Marine > Oceanic | place: Pacific Ocean: Eastern...
AGGAGAAGAATCTATGACGAACAAAGAAATCAAATTGAACAAGATATGGCTCCTTTTGGTTTTATCGATGACGGTATGGGTGACGATACCTTCCTTGATGCAGACGGCGATCTGTGGGCCTACGGAGACAAACAAGAAGAGGTTGGCTATATGTGGAACTACTGATGGATATTGGGGAGCAGTTTTCCCTAGAGCACCTTCTTTTTAAAGAAAGAAGATGTAGATCTTGTGGGGAAATGAAAGATCTAATTTCAGAGTTCTATCTAACTAGGAAGACAAAGAAGGGTCATCCTTCTGCATATGCATATGAATGTAAGGACTGTACCGTCAAAAGGGTTATGGAGTCTAGGAAAAAGAGAGATCCCTTTAGTGATTGGGGTTATCCAGATTGGTAGTTCATGCATAGTTCACCACCTCTGAAACATTGAAAAATCTAAATACTTTTAGATAAATTTGATATCTAGAGGTAAAAACATGGCAAGTCAAGTCTCGCCTGGTGTTGTTATTAGAGAAAGTGATTTATCCAATGCGGTAGTCGTAGGAGCACTAGCAATTCGTGCTGCTTTCGCTTCTTCTTTCCGCAAAGGACCAGTAGGCAAAATAGTAAACATAGGTTCCGAAAGGGAACTGATTGATACATTCGGCGCACCATCTGAGGCTAACGCTGGCGATTGGTTAGTAGCATCTGAGTTTCTTCGTTACGGTGGACAACTAGCAGTTGTTCGTGCTGCTACAGGAGTCGTTAACGCTGCTACTGCAAACCCAGTTTTGGTTGCAGACAAAGATGCGTTTGACGCAGGTGTATCGAGCGAAAAATTCATAGCACGTTCAGCAGGTTCTGACGGAAACAATCTTCGTGTTGTTATCGTTGACAAAGGACCAGATTACACAATAACTAAAACTGGTCACGGTTTATCCGCTGGTGGTACATATACTGATGATGCTTCTGTTGGACACGAAGTATATAAAGTTGTTGATGCTAACACCTTTACAGTTGTCCAAGGTTCTGCTGCTCCTACCCCTGCTGGTGGTGATGCTTCTGCAGCATATACTGCTTCAAACTGGAATGCAGAAACAATTGGTTCAACTGGTTTAACTTACAAAGCAATTGCTCCACGTCCTGGAACTTCATCATATGCTTCTGAGCGTTATCTATCAAACGACGAAGTACATATTGCTATTGTGGATGAATCAACCAACAATATTGTTGAGAGACTAACTTATCTTTCAAAACTAAGTGATGGTAAATCACCTGAAGGTGGTTCTACTTATTGGAAAGATTATGTTAATGAGTATTCAAACTACATCTATGCTGGTGTTCCTTTACAAGCAGCTGATGTTACTACCGCTGGAGAAGATCCTGGCGCTGCTGCTGCATCTTATGGTGCTACTGCTGCTAGTCCACTAATCCTATCAAGGATTCTTTCTACTGCTGGTGGTGCTCTATCTGGTGGTGTTGATGACTACGCATATACTTCTGGAGAAATTCAGTCAGCATATGATGAGTTTTTAGACACTGAAGAAACAAGTATCGACTTTGTTATCATGGGTGGTGACGGTGCTAATGAAACTGACACAATCGCTAAGGCACAAGCAGTTGCTGCTGTTGCTAATACAAGAAAGGATTGTGTTGCATTTGTTTCACCTTGGACTGGAACTCAGGTTGCAACATCTGGTGGTGCTGCACTAAGTTCTGCTCAGCAACTTACTAAGACTCTTGAGTTCTTTGATAACGTTGCTTCTAGTTCTTATGTTGTTCTAGACAGTGGTGTTAAGTACACTTACGACAGATTTAACGACAAGTATCGTTACGTTGGTTGCAACGGAGATGTTGCTGGTCTATGTGTATCAACTTCTGCAATACTAGATGACTGGTTCTCACCTGCAGGCACCAATCGTGGTGGTCTACAGAATGTAGTAAAACTCGCTTTCAATCCTAACAAGGCACAGAGAGACGATCTTTACACTAACAGAGTTAACCCTATTGTTTCCTTCCCTGGCGCTGGTCCTGTTCTCTTTGGAGATAAGACAGGTCTTGCATCACCTTCTGCGTTTGACAGAATTAACGTTCGTCGTTTATTCCTTAACGTTGAGAAGAGAGCAAAGGCTCTTGCTGAAGCAGTTATCTTTGAACAAAATGATACTGTTACTCGTGCAGGATTCAATGCTTCTATCTCTTCTTATCTTGCAGAGGTACAGGCACGTAGAGGTGTTACAGACTTCTTAGTAGTTTGTGATGAGTCAAACAATACTCCTGAAGTTATCGACAGGAATGAATTTGTTGCTGAACTCTACCTCAAGCCTACCCGTTCTATTAATTTCGTAACAGTTACAGTAACTGCTACAAGAACTGGCATTTCCTTTGAGGAAGTCGTCGGTAGATGATGATTCGATACTAATTAAAACGAGGTAAAAAACAATGGCAACGTCAAACGTAAGTACATTTCTACAAAATATTGGGCAAGGCGTAAAGCCCAATATGTTCAGTGTGGATATTAACTTCCCATCCGCACTAAAAGAACTCGCCGCAGATGCTGTAAATCTAAGTGAGGTTGAACTATCAACTCTCATGTGTAAGTCTGCAGCACTTCCTGGTTCTAACCTAGGTGTTATCGAAGTTCCTTTCAGAGGAAGAACTGTCAAGATTGCTGGTGATCGCACCTTCGATACTTGGTCTGCAACCTTCTTTAACGATAAGGACTTCAAACTACGTTCCTTCTTTGAGTTCTGGGCAAACCAGATCAACACTCATGAAGGTAACACTTCACCACTATTCAAACCTTCTACTCAAGGTAGTGATGGTTACATGGCATCACTCTATGTTACTCAACTAGAGAAAGATGCTAGTGCAAGTGGTGTTGCTCTTAGAACATATGAATTAGTTCATTCATTCCCAACTAACGTCTCTCAAATCGATCTTGCTTATGATAGTAATGATCAGGTTGAAGAGTTCACAGTTGAGTGGCAGTATTCATACTTCAGAGCTGGAAATGGTCTATCCACATCAGCTGCTGGTTCTTCAGTATCAGGTAGAGTTGGAAACAACAAAGAAGTAGGTTGATAAATAGTTGAACGATCAACTATAGTTTTAAATCATGAGTCAGTTATTTGGCTTCCAGATTAATAGAAAGGAGGGAAAGAGGGGTCAGTCCCCTGTCCCTCCTTCTGCTGATGATCCCATTGCAGTTGCTGCTGGTGGGTATTACGGAACTTATGTGGATACGGATAACTCTGCTCGTAACGAGTTTGAGATGATCCGTCGCTATCGTGACATGGCAATTCACCCTGAGGTGGATAGTGCAGTTGACGAGGTTGTTAATGAGTTTATTGTTAGTGACGCATATGATTCCCCAGTAGAAATTAATCTGGATAATCTTGACACGGGTAATAGTGTAAAAAATAAAGTACGCAAAGAGTTTGACTATATCAAACGTCTTTTAAATTTTGACAATCGAGCACATGAGATTGTTAGAACTTGGTATATTGAAGGAAGATTATTTTATCATAAGGTCATTGACCTAGAAAATCCAAAGAAAGGTATTACGGAACTTCGGTACATTGATCCAATGAAGATCAAGAAGGTCCGTCAAAAAATCGACAATGCTCCAAAAGATGCTCTAGCACGTGCAGCAATTAAAGGCACAGCACTTGAGTATGAATATGGTACGTTTGTAGACTACTATCTTTTTAATCCAAAAGGATTCTATAAAGGTGGTGTCTTAGGACCAGTTGGTGACATGTCATTGTCACAAGGTGTAAAGATGGCAGTAGATTCTGTCACCTTTGTTAATTCTGGACTACAAGATTTAAACAAAAGAATGACTCTTGGTTACCTTCATAAGGCAATCAAGTCTCTTAATCAACTTAGAATGATTGAAGATAGTCTTGTTATTTACAGACTATCCCGTGCTCCTGAACGTAGGATATTCTACATCGATGTAGGTAACCTACCTAAGGTAAAAGCGGAACAATATCTTCGTGATGTTATGAGTCGCTATCGTAACAAACTAGTGTATGATGCAAACACTGGTGAGATGCGTGACGACAAAAAGCACATGAGTATGCTAGAGGATTTCTGGTTACCTCGTAGAGAGGGTGGACGTGGAACTGAGATCACCACCTTACCTGGTGGACAGAACTTAGGCGAACTCAAAGATGTTGAGTATTTTAAGAAGAAGCTTTATAACAGCCTCAATCTTCCTCCCTCTCGTCTCACAGACGATAACAAAGGATTCAACCTCGGTAAAACCACTGAAGTCCTCCGTGACGAACTTAAGTTCACCAAGTTCATCGGAAGACTACGTAAAAGATTTAGCGAGTTATTCCACGATATTCTCAAGACTCAACTCATTCTTAAGGGAGTAATTTCTCCTGAAGATTGGGATGATATGAAAGAGCATATCCAGTATGACTATCTCTTTGATAATCATTTCAATGAACTTAAAGAAATTGAAATGATGAATCAGAGAATGATGACTGTCACTCAGATGGATCCATTTGTAGGTAAGTATTTCTCCGTAGAACATATCCGTCGTCATGTTCTTAATCAGACAGACACGGACTATAAGGAAATCGACAAGCAGATGAGGAAAGAGATCGATTCAGGTCTTGCAATTGATCCTGCAGATATGAATGCTCTAGATCAAATGACTGCAGCAAACCAAGCTCTTGCTCCTGAAATTCAGGATGCACAAGCGCAAGATGCTGCAGAAAGAGACGCAGAAGCACAAGATGCAGCGATGGATAGAGAGATTAAAAAGGCGAAAGCAATGCCTAAACCTACCGCAAATACTAAATAACTTATATTGATTCAAATATTATGTCAGATAAAACTGAAAATCAAGTTGCAGGCGAAGTAAATATTGTTGATAAGATCAGCAATAACGATAGATCGGCCGCAATTGATGCAATCAAAGACATGTTATTTGCCAAGGCATCTGATGCTATGGCAGATTACAAGAAGGTTGTAGCGAATACATACTTTGATGAACCTACCGAGACGGAAGCACCCAAAGATGAAACTGATAACGGAACAGATTGAAGACGTCAAACTCCTTACAGAGGAAAGAGACGGAAAGAAAATCCTTTATATTGAAGGTGTTTTTCTTCAATCCGAATTAAAGAATCGCAACGGTCGTATGTACCCATTCGATGTTCTTAACCGAGAGGTTGAAAGATACAACGAAGAGTATGTAAAATCGAAACGTGCCTTAGGTGAACTCGGACATCCCGATGGTCCTACTATCAATCTTGATAGAGTGTCACATAGAATCACAAGTCTCCGCGCTGAAGGTAATAACTTCATGGGCAAAGCACAGATCCTAGACACACCAATGGGTAAAATTGCATCATCACTTTTAGGTGAAGGTGTTCAATTAGGAGTATCATCAAGAGGTATGGGAAGCATTGAAAAACGTGAAGACTGCTCTGTAGTCAATGACGATTTCATGCTTACAACTGCTGCTGATATAGTAGCAGATCCTTCAGCACCAGATGCATTTGTAAATGGTATCATGGAAGGAAAGGAATGGGTATGGGACAACGGAATTCTAAAAGAGACCGAAGTTGCTAAATACCAAAGGTATATGAACACGGCAACTCGCCGCGACATGGAACAGAAGACCCTCAAAGTGTTTGAGGACTTTCTTTCAAATCTTTGATTTCATAAATACTCTTAGAAATAATTTATTACGGAAAATTACGAGGTAAACTCAATGTCAGATAAGATTAACGAAAAATTTGAGGAGTTCGTTACCCAGAACAAGGTGATTGTAGAGAACGCAGGCGATCCAATGCCTACCGTTACTGCAAACGTTATACCTGGCACTGGTAGTGAACCCTCAGCAGTTTCCGATGCCCAAACTGCTAAGGCAGGTGGCAAGGATCCCGCACCTACCGTTTCTCCATCAGTTGCACCTGGACAATCTGCACCAGCAGATTTAGGTGGTAGTTCTACCACTCCAAATGAGCATGATGAAGATGGTGAAGAGAATCCTGGAGCAAAAGCAGCGGCACCTGTATCGCAAGATGGCAGTGTGACCTCAACCGCTGGTAAGCCTGGTAAGGATCCACAACCTAGTGTTGGTGCTGAAGTAGCATACGGCACAGGCATTGGTGGCAATGTAACATATCCAATCAAAGCTGGTTTTGAGATTGATATGTCTAAAGACGTTGCTGCACTACTAGAAGGTACAGAACTTTCTGAAGAATTTGCAGAGAAAGCAAAGACTATCTTTGAAGCTGCTGTTAAAGCAAAACTTCAGGAAGAGTACGACAAGCTTGTAGAACACTTTACTAAAGCACACTCAGAGAAGTTAGAGGAATCTAAGAAAGAACTCTCTGAAGAAGTTAAAGGTACAGTAGACTACGCCGTCGGTCAATGGATGGAGCAAAACCAAGTTGCTGTTGACCGTGGAATAAGAAATGAGATCACTTCAGACTTTATTGCAGGTCTTAAGGGTCTCTTTGAAGAGCACTACATTTCTATCCCAGACGAGAAAGTCGATGTGGTAGAAGGTATGGCTGAATCTATTCGTGAGATGGAAACACGCCTTGACGAACAGGTCAAGTCTAATGTGAAATTACAAAATCGTCTTAATGAGTCTGCAAAACTCAACATTCTGGCCACTGTGTCAGAAGGACTGGCAGATACTCAAAAAGAAAAACTCGCAGCTCTTGCTGAGGGTCTAGAGTTTGTCTCAGAAGAGTCATTCTCCGCAAAGGTTAAGACCATTAAGGAGTCTTACTTTAAAGAGGCAACCGCTGCACCTGCAGAGATTGCTGATGAAACTCCAGTAGAAGGAGAGAACGCAGAGGTAACGCCAGCAATGGCACAATATCTCAGTGCTCTCAATCGCTGGCAATGATAATATAGTTTATTAACACCATTTTTTCGGAGCAAAAATGTTCAATTCAAAAGCTCTAACAGAAAAGTGGGACCCTGTTCTAGGTCATGAAGGCGCTGGTGCCATCAAAGACAATTATAGAAAGGCTGTTACCGCTGTTCTTTTAGAAAATACAGAAAAAACTCTACGCGAAGAGCGTGGAATGATTAACGAAGCATCCAACACAGTTGGAGCTATCGCACCAGCTGGTCTATCAGGCGATAGTCTAGCAAATACCCCTCAAACTGGTGGACTAGCAGGTTTCGACCCTGTTATGATCAGCCTCATCCGTCGTGCTATGCCAAACTTGGTAGCATACGACATCTGTGGCGTTCAACCAATGAGTGGTCCTACAGGTCTTATCTTTGCGATGAAGTCGCATTATCAAGACGACAGCAGAGCACTACGTGCAGGTGCTGAGGCGCTTTACAACGAGCCAGATTCAAACTTCTCTGCATCTTCTGCAGGTGCTGGTTCATACGACAACACACCTCTCGGAACTGACGACACTAATCCACTTGGTGACGGCGGTACTACCGATGCTAACCCTGGTCTACTTAACGACTCTGGTACTTACGAGCGCGGTGAGAAAGGAATTGCAAGAGAGAACGCTGAAACCCTAGGTTCAGGTTCAACCTTGTTCAACGAAATGAGCTTCAGCATAGAGAAGACTTCAGTACAAGCACGTACTAGAGCTCTTAAAGCTGAATACACATTAGAACTTGCACAGGACTTGAAAGCAATTCATGGTCTAGATGCTGAGCAAGAACTCGCTAACCTATTGTCTAGTGAGATCCTTGCTGAGATCAACCGTGAAGTTGTTAGAACTGTATACACAGTTGCAAAACCTGGTGCACAAAACAACACTGCTAACGCTGGAATATTCGACTTAGACGTTGACTCCAACGGTAGATGGTCAGTTGAGAAATTCAAGGGACTTATGTTCCAGATCGAAAGAGATGCTAACGCTATCGCGCAGCAAACTCGTAGAGGAAAGGGTAACTTTATCCTTACATCTGCTGATGTTGCTTCTGCACTCGCTATGTCTGGTGTTCTTGACTACTCTTCAGGTCTAACTGGTTCTGGTGGTCCTTCCATCGGTGAAGTAGATGACACTGGAAACCTACTTGTAGGTACAATGAACGGAAGAATCAAGGTCTACGTTGATCCTTATTCTGCTAACGTTTCTAACAGCCACTTCTATGTTGCTGGATATAAGGGTTCATCTCCTTATGACGCTGGACTGTTCTACTGCCCATACGTTCCCCTACAGATGCTCAGAAGCATTGATCCTAACACCTTCCAACCTAAGATTGGATTTAAGACTCGCTACGGAATGGTTGCTAACCCATTCGTTGTTCAGTCTAATGGTACTCCAGATCAAGAGACTCTTACTGCATCACGTAACCAATACTACAGACGTGTTCTTGTTAAGAACCTTATGTAATCGAAGTTACGATATTCACACAGGCACCCCACGGGGTGCCTTTTTTATGCTTAAATAAATAAATCTATAATACACACATGAACGGTAGAGTTGATAAAGTCAATATGACTGCTTACATCCATAAAATGAAAACAGGACTTAACAACAAATCTTGGTATCCTGAATGGGATGATAGGCAGCGTGGTGCTGCCCAACGTATTTTAATGAATGTGTTGGAGAGATTAGATGAATATTGGCAATGAATTCAAACTACCAATTCATATTATTACTTTGTTTAACACCACTCGTAGTGGTGTTTATTATTATGAAGCTTGCTTTATGGTTAACTGAAACGAATTCGTTTCGCAATGAAACTGAAAAACTCAAAAGGATGCAACGTGGTCCTTATGAAGTTTGGGATGATGAGGAAGATGACAAATGGGATTAAATACATTCACATTTACTGATGAAGAACTATTGTGTTTGCAGGTGTGTTTACAGAATGCACCATGTCCATATGATATAGCACTGAAGAAGTTAGTATCTGAAGTAGAAGATAAGATAGGTCTTCCACCTAAAATAGAGGTAGAACCATTGAGTCTACCCAAATATGATTTAACTAAGTATGGAATATTTGATTAATTATGAATTATAAAGACTCTGGTGTTGACATAGATGCTGGAAATGCATTTGTATCAAGATTAAAAAAGAAAGCACCCGCCATTGGTGGATTCAGTGGTATGATGCAGGTTCCTTCTGGTTATGAGGAACCTGTTTTAGTATCTGGCACTGATGGAGTGGGTACTAAGATCAATGTTTGTAAGGTATTCAATCAATGGGATACCATAGGCATAGATCTTGTAGCTATGTGTGTGAATGATGTGATCACATGTGGAGCACGACCATTATACTTCCTTGATTATATTTCCACAGGTAAGTTATCACCTATTTGTGATCAAATCATAGAAGGTGTACTCAAAGGATGTGAGTTAGCAGGTATAGAATTAATTGGAGGTGAGACTGCGGAGCATCCACGTCATGCACCACCACCAGCATACGGTGATGATATTGAACTTGCAGGTTTTTCCACAGGTATTATAGAAAAGAATGAGATCATTGATGGAAGTTTAATTAGAAGTGGTGATAAGATAGTTGGGTTACCATCATCAGGTATACACTCTAATGGATACTCTATTATCAATGATATGTTATGGAGACATAAGATATACTACAAGGATACACCAGAGTTACTCACTCCCACTACCATCTATGCTAAACAGATACAAGAACTCTTAGATGAGATACCTATCATGGGTATGGCACATATAACTGGTGGTGGTTTACAAGAGAACATCGATAGAATAGTTCCACAAGATATGACCGCACACATTGACTGGACATCATTCACACGTCCAGATATCTTCAAGACGATACAGGACAAAGGTGGTATAGAGGAAGAAGAAATGAGAAGGGTCTTTAATTGTGGGATAGGATATGCTATAATAGTACCACGTGACATTGATTACGGTACCCAAATAGGAGAAATCAAATGAGAATAGAAGCTAACCCTGACGCATCCAACAGTGAGTTAGATGCTAAACAAGTTATTCTACCTGGTGAAGATCAAGAACAAGTTGATCATTACTATCAGTATTTGAAGCGTCAACATTACCTAGCATGTCACATGGAGGATGACTATGAGCAAGATTGATACACAAGGTATGAGTGGTCCTGCTATTAAAGGTAGTAAGGACAATGTATTTCCTAAGGATGAGAATGGTAATCCAATCTACCCACCATTTAATCCCACACCATTACCATTGATTGAGCCTAAATTAAGACAAGAGTTAAAGGATCTTATCAACGAGGTGTTAGATGAGCGACAAGCATCCTAACGGTTATACCAAAGAAATGATCAGGGAGTTACTAGGTACTTCCTGTCCAGAGTGGGATCCAACCCATGAGACTGGTAATGAAATAAGAAAGAGAAAGGGTAGAGAGATGAGAGAAGGTAAGAGACCTTACCCTACATACTCATCAAAGGAGTCTAGGATAGCAGACACTTCAGGTAAGTTTGATGAGAATGGATGGTACATCTATCCACCTGGATCAGGATTCAACTATGCCCAGTGGTTAAAAGACCACCCAGACAGTACAGAAGCTTCAAGTTCAACGAAAGTATCATGAACACACCTAACTGGCAGCATCACTCTAAGAAGGATGCCAAACGAAAACTTAAACCTCAGGCACTACGTGCTGCAAGAGAAAGACGCAGACATATGATAAAGCGTCTATTGAACCCCACCAAGCGTGGGGTTTCGTCGTATTATGGGTTAATAAATAGTAAGTAGCTTGTAAATTGACATGTCCGCTAAGTGGTATAAGGAACAACCTTCCAATAGAAATTTCTTAAATCCAATTGGTTTCCTTCTTAAACTAGAGAAGTTTGAGGGAGTGGACTTCTTTTGTCAAACAGCAAATGTACCTGACATTACAATGCCTACCACGGAAGTAGCAAGTCCCTTTAGGTCATTGCCTATCTATCCTGGTGGTGGAGTATCGTTTGGAGATTTTTCTGTACGTTTTATTGTTGATGAAGATTTAAAAAATTACTACAGCATTCACTCTTGGATGCGTGACGTTGGTAATGCAGACCAGATGCAGAGAGATATATTAGAATCTGACATCTATACACAAGGTCAACTTCTTATAGTTACATCACAATACAATCCAGCATTCATTGTAGATTTTAAAAACCTATTTCCTGTTGGGTTATCTAATTTACAATTTGATGCTACAATGTCAGATGCAGAATACATTACTGCAGAAGTTGCCTTTAAGCACCAAGAATTTTACATTCGTGATAAAGATATGAAATCATTATGAATTTTGAATCCCTTCGTAATAAATTTGAAAAACTGAGAGAAGACTGGGCAGAAGATTCTGCTGTTGACTTTCAATTTAAAAACAAACAATACAGTACAGATCTAGGGCAACTTGCTTTAGACATCCCTTTTCAGCACAATAAATACTTAAACCATTACACTGACATTCAACAGATTAAAACCTCTCTGGAGTTTGAGATCCGTAAAGTGGTTAGAGAGAAGCGTGAGTATTACTCTGGCGAAGCAGACGCTAAGACATACGCCGCTAAACCATTTGGAGGTAGGATCTCTACTCAAGATAAGATGAAAGTTTATGTTGAGTCTGATGATGATATCATAAACTTAGAAGCGAAAATTAAATACCTAGATCAAATGCTTTATTGGTTGGATCAGGTAATGAAACAAATTTCCAACAGAGGGTTTCAGATCAAGAGTGCAATTGAGTGGGAAAAATTCGTTAATGGACAATGACAACCACCCTTAATATTAAAAAGAAAAACGAAGTATACATTACAATTCAATCTCCAGAAGAACACGTTCATCGTGAATTGTCTGACTACTTTACGTTTGAAGTCCCTGAAGCAAAATATTTAAAGAAGAATCCTAGATACAAATATTGGGATGGAACTATTCGTCTGTACTCACCAGGTACAGGCGAACTTTATCATGGTCTAATGAAACACTTAGAATTATGGGCTAACGAAAGGCAATATAATATTGAGTATGAGAAGAATGATTGGTATGGGGATATCACAGATGATAATATGTTTGTCTCTCCTGCGGGTGTCAAACACTTTATGGATAAGATTACTAAGGATGGTATCACTCCACGTGAGTATCAATACAGGGCAGTCTATGAAGCGATAAAGAATAATCGTAAGTTACTTCTTTCTCCTACGGGATCTGGGAAGTCTCTTATGATCTATTCCATAGTCAGATACTATGCTGCCACCGCAAAGAAGATACTTATAGTCGTCCCAACTACATCCCTTGTTGAGCAAATGGTTGCCGACTTCATCGACTACGGGTGGAATGCGAACACTCATATTCATAAGATTTACAGTGGTAAGGATAAGGTTACAGATAAGAATATTATAATATCTACTTGGCAATCGATTTATAAATTTCCAAAGAGATATTTCGATGACATAGATTGTGTCATTGGTGATGAAGCACATCTATTCAAGAGTAAATCACTAACTGGCATCATGACTAAGTTGCATAATGCTAAGTATAGGTTTGGTTTTACTGGTACCCTAGACGGTAGCAAAACTCATAAATGGGTATTAGAAGGACTATTTGGTGATTGTGAGCGAGTGACAAAAACCGATTCATTGATCAAAGAAGGTTACTTATCTAAATTTAGAATAAAAGTTCTACTTTGTAAACATGCTCCTCAGCATTTCGACACATACCATGATGAAATGGAATATCTTGTATCGCATAGAGGAAGAAATAACCTTATTAAAAATCTTGTTAAAGATATTAAAGGTAATACCCTAGTTCTATTTAACTATGTTGAAAAGCACGGAGAGCCACTTTATGAACTAATAAATAGCATCATAGACCCTGAGCGAAAACTATTTTTTGTTCATGGTGCAACTGATGTAGAAGACCGTGAAGAAGTTCGCAAAATTACAGAGACAGAATCTAATGCTATCATCGTTGCCAGTTACGGCACCTTCTCAACTGGAATTAACATTAAACGTCTTCACAACATTATCTTTGCGTCCCCATCTAAATCAAGAATCAGGAACCTTCAATCGATTGGGAGGGTTCTAAGGAAAGGAGAAGGCAAAGACATCGCAACCTTATATGATATCGCTGATGACATTGGCGGTCAGAATTATACACTCAGACATTTGAATGAAAGAGTAACCATTTATAATGAAGAGAATTTTAAGTATGAGGTTATTAGAGTAAACCTTAGAGCAACCTAATATGGAAGAAGAATTCTATGCCACATTAAAATTAGTATCGGGTGAAGAACTCATATCTAAAATATGCTATCTTACTGAAGAGGATAGGATATTATTGGATCGACCTCTCTGTGTAGAGAATGCTAGAAAAAGACAGGGTGCATTAGAAGTCTCAGGATTTCATTTGAAAGAATGGATGAATGCTACTCTTGAAGAAGAATTTATTATACCCAAAGACAAAGTTATTACCATTAGTGAGATTGAAGGAGAGATAGTTGAGTTCTATCAAAAGACCCTTCATAGAATAGATGGTGGAAAATCTCTAGCAGGTAGAGGAAAAAAATTGCCCCGTGCTTCGGGGTACGTAGGTTCTGTAAGAGAAATGAAAAAATCTCTAGAGGGTATCTTTAAGAGAAGTTAAAGCTACAACCCTCCTGAACCCTTGACAGAGTTATCCTACTCAGGTTTTGAGGATTTGTCAACCCCCTTAACAAAACCCTTTACAAAACCCTGACTAAGTGGTATACTTGATACATGAATATTTAAGCAACTTAGTGGCATACACCGTAATGGCAAAAAGGAAACAAACCGAATACTACGTAAATAACAAAGAGTTCTTAGCAGCCATTGTTGAGTATCGTAACAAAGTGCATGATGCAAAGGAACTGGATCAACCAAGACCTCGTGTCACGAATTACTTAGGGGAATGCTTCCTCAAGATTGCTACACATTTATCATACAAACCAAATTTTGTCAACTACATGTTCCGTGAGGACATGATCTGTGATGGTATTGAAAACTGCCTCCAGTACATTGATAACTTTGACCCAGAGAAATCTAAGAACCCATTTGCCTACTTCACTCAGATTATATACTATGCGTTCTTGCGTAGAATTCAGAAGGAGAAGAAGCAACTTGAGATCAAAGGAAAGATCTTGGAAAGGTCTGGATACGATGAGGTAATGCACACCGACTCTTACACTGGGGATATGCAAGGTATGAATGCTTCCTATTCTGATATGGGTAGCATCAAAGAAAACATAGAAACTAGAATGAACAGATGAGTGGCGATTATGAATCCTATGTATGGTACGAAACCTCCTATGGAAGATTTCGTATCGAGAAGAAATGCTTTAGAACGTGGACTAGCTACTGTGAGAAAGGTCAGGAGATCCTCACAACAGATTCGCGGAAAGCTGTCATTCATCTCTCAGGATTCCACTTGGAAGGTGTCGCAACCAACTGGTCAAATGCTAGAATTACTAATCCGAACTTACAATAGCCATGAAAATTAAATCACAGTTTTCAACTGAAAGCGATAAGAGAAAACCAACAGAGAATCTTGAACAACTATTAGCAAGATTCACTAAGAGAATTGCACAGATTAAAGGACAAGAACAAACAGATAAGACAGCGGAACAACTTCATTATCTTCGTGGTTGTAAAGAGACTGTTGAATATCTTATGACTGGTCAGTTACCTAATGATGGAAATCATGATGGTATGAAACATCATAGACCAGTAAAGCATAACGATTTAGATTCACTAGATTAAAATGATCTTTCTATCAAAACCATCAGTGTATACATTACCAGGTACATGGGAAAAGCAAGATGCTATAGTTCACCATTTAAACCTGACTCCTGATCAAGGATTTATTTTATTCCTTGGTTTAGTGCTTCTGGGTTTAGTTGGATATGGAATCTATCTAACTTTTGGAGCAGGTAAAAAGGATTTAAGAGATGCTATTGATGAACATGCTAAAATGCATGAACTAGGAATAGCACATGGTCATGGTGGAAATAAAGAGGCATATGAAATGTCAGGTAAACTAAGTCATAAACATAATGATTGATGATGACATCAAGATCTCTATCAACCTTAACAAGTTGGTAGAGGCAAGAGCAAAACTCCAAAGTCAATATGGAGATTACTCTAGAGAGATATGCAAGGGTGAGTACCTTGATGGAAATGATCTTGATCGTATAGCAACTGGATTAAGGGATACCTTAACTTGGGATGCTCTTTACACTATGGTTGATGATGCTATACTGGATTACTTGGGTATTAGAGAAACTCATTATGGTGAGATTCAACCTGAACCTGGACGTGAAGCATATCTAAATGATATTGAAAAGAATAAGAAACAATTTAAGATGGTTGATCTGGTATCACCAGCATGGACAATCCAAGTACCTATTAGGAAATAATGAGAACACAGAATAAGGAGAACTATTACTATGTCTTTTGGGTCGTAGCAATGGTGGCATTCATTGTTCCACAAGTATTCACTGCTTATGGGATACTTAAAATAGTGGAGTATTTACAATGAGATTAACTGAAGAAGTAATCAACAAGGTTGCTGTCCTAATGCAACACACCAAAATGAATGGTGATGTTAATTGGAAGGATGGTGATGAGATAGATGTCTGCCTCGGTGGACATTTTGCTGGTGATAAATTCATTAGCATAATCAATAGAACACGTAGCAACACAACTAAAAGATAATGTGGTATGTCATAGGATGGACTATAGTTACACTATGGTTACTATCAAAAATGGGTGTATTTAAAAAATGAAGATTGCACTGATTACCGATCAACATCTTGATGGGAGAAAAGGTAACATCAATTTCTGGAACTTCTGGCAGAAGTTTTATGATGATGTATTCTTTCCTACTCTAGAGAAAGAAGGCATTGATACTATCATTGATTTGGGTGATACGTTTGATAACAGAAAGTCTATGGACTTCAATACATTCAATCGTATTACTGAAAATTATTTTGAAAAGTTAAGACCATATAAGGTGCATATGCTTATCGGCAATCATTGCATCTACTATAAGAATACCAATAGAATTAATTCACCTGAGTTACTTCTTAACCAATATGATAACATTAAGATCTATACAGAGTCTGAAGATATCGAACTTGGTGGTAAGAATTTCTTAATGCTTCCTTGGATCAACAGGGAAAATTATGATGAAGTTTTAGAAACACTCAATAATAGTAAGTCTGATATTTGTTGTGGTCATTTAGAACTAGCTGGTTTTGAGATGACTCCTGGTCTTGTTATGGATCATGGTATGGATCAGAAACTATTTCATCGTTTTAAACGTGTATGGTCTGGACATTATCATCACAAATCAAAACGAGGTAACATTCAATACCTAGGTAACCCCTATCAGATGTTTTGGAATGATTATAAGGATACTCGTGGGTTTCATATCTATGATACTGAAACTGATAGACTTAAGTTCATCAAGAACCCGTATGAAATCTTTGACAAGATCTCCTACGATGACAGAAACTTCGACTACAACAAATACGATGTGTCTTGTCATAAAGACAAGTACATCAAGATCATCGTTAACGAAAAACGTGACTACCAAATGTTTGAAACATTGGTTGATCGTCTTTACAATGTAGGTGCTCATGATGTAAAAATTGCTGAGACCCTAGTTGAAGTAGAAGGTGTAGATGAAGCAGATTTAGAAACTAAGGATACCATGACACTCCTCAATGAATATATTGATGAAGTAGAGATGGTTGTAGATAAAACTGATCTCAAGAAACTCATGAGATCTCTATATATTGAAAGTTGCAACGTATCTTAAATGTTTATAGTAACACTAGAAGATCAACCTGAAGGTGTATATTCCGTTTTTGATGCTGCAGAGAATAGAGTAATCCCTATTTTTACTGATGTAGATGACGCTGAAAGGTATCTTATGATGCTACAGGATGATGAAGATTATCCATCTATGCAGATTGTAAAAATGGAAGATCATGCTATAATAGACGCATGTCAATCCAGAGGACAGAAGTTCTCTATCATAACCCCTGACGATTTTTTGATTCCACCCGACGACCGAGAATGATTATTTTTAAGAAGATCCGTTGGAAGAACTTTCTTTCGACGGGCAATGTATTCAGTGAAGTTGATTTACTAGGTGCCAAAACTAATTTAATAATTGGAAGTAACGGAGCAGGTAAGAGCACCATTTTGGATGCTCTTACTTTTTCTTTGTTCGGAAAACCCTTCCGTAAAATTAGTAAGAGTATGTTGGTTAATAGCATCAATGAAAAGAATGCTATGACCGAAGTAGAATTTTCTATTGGTAAAGTTAATTATAAAGTTATCCGTGGTATCAAACCTAACAAGTTTGAGATCTATTGTAATGACCAACTGTGGAATCAGGAAAGCACAGTTATGGATCAGCAGAAGAACCTTGAGCAGAATGTACTCAAGATGAACTATAAGTCATTCACACAGATTGTGGTACTGGGATCATCTACGTTCGTACCATTCATGAAGTTATCTGTTCCACAGAGACGAGAAATTATTGAAGATATCCTTGACATTCAAGTCTTCTCTACAATGAATATGATTCTTAAGGATAGGGTAAGAGAAAATAACGATGAAGTTAAAGACATAGATTATAAAATTCATCTCATAGAAGAGAGGATTGAGATTCAGAAAAAGTATATGCTTGAATTAGAGAAGAAGAATAAAGAGGAGATTGTTCGTAAAGAAAATAAGATTACTGAATTGTTAGAAGATGAAGACGATAACCATAATGAGATTGTTCGTCTGAATACTGAAGTCTTAAAACATTCTAAAGAAATGGAAAGGGTGTCTTCAAGTGCATCAAAATTAAAGAAGTTGAACACATACCTTGTTAAAATACAGTCAAAGTTAAATACATGTAATAAGAATCATAGTTTCTTTGTAGACAATAAAACATGTCCTACCTGTACTCAGGACATTGATGAGTCTTTTAGACAACAGAAATTATCTGAAGGACAAGAAGAGTTAGACAATCTCAATGTTGGATTGGAAGATCTCAATAATGTCATCAGCAAGGAAGAGGAGAGAGAAAATGAATTCAATAAACTATCGAAAACTGTACTCAGTCTCAACTCTGATATTACTCAAGCGAATTATCGCATCACGACAATCAGACAAACCATCCGTGATATAGAGCAAGAGGTTAAAGACTTGGAGGGTGTAAACCCTGACAAGAAATCTGAGTTTGTTAAGTTAGAAGGTCTTATCAAAGATAAGAAATCTTACACTACAGATCTTGGTAACTCAAAGAAAGATCGTGATGTCTTAACAACAGCGTCACAATTGTTGAAGGATAATGGAATTAAGACTAGGATTATCAAGACTTATCTTCCAGCGATGAATCAACATATCAATCAATACTTACAACGTATGGACTTTTATGTCAATTTTATGCTGGATGATAACTTTCAAGAGATAATCAAGTCTAGATATCGTGATGTATTTTCTTACGATAGTTTCAGTGAAGGCGAAAAGTCTCGTATTGATATCGCTCTTTTGCTCACTTGGCGTAGTATTGCTAAGCTTAAGAATAGCGTGGATACTAATCTTCTCATTTTAGATGAGATCTTTGACAGTTCCCTTGACCAACAGGGGGGTTCTGATCTAGGATGGATCTTGCGTAACTTTGATTCTAACACTAATGTGTATGTAATCAGTCATAGGGAGCAACTTGAAGGTAAGTTTGCTAGAACTATAACTGCTGAGAAGGAAAAGAATTTTTCCATCCTCAGGGAGACAGTTGAAGAAGTGTCCTAAGGGTGGTACACAAGCAGTCTCTTTCGTATATACTAATAGTATCAACACACGAGATACATGTTCCACCAAAGACAAGAAATCAGAGGAAACCTTGCTAGACTCCTAGCAACAGAGAATCTAATCGTTGAGCACCGTAACGTACCTACTGCACAGTTTGATGTAGATCGTAGGGTCTTGACTCTTCCTAACTGGGATCGTGCTAGTAACATTGTATATGATATGCTAGTGGGTCATGAGGTTGGACATGCATTCTTCACTCCTAATGATGATTGGACAGACCGTGCTGATTGCCCTAAGGACTTCGTAAATGTTATCGAAGATGCTCGCATCGAAAAACTTATGAAGCGTAAGTATCCTGGTCTTAAGAAGAGTTTTGCTGGTGGATACCGTGAATTAAATGATCAAGATTTCTTTGGTATTGCTAATGAAGATCT
>Ga0066856_10000275_pt1 | contig 19014 bp, 23 predicted proteins | sample ETNtaG_5_FD_65605 | JGI IMG/M metagenome (GOLD analysis project Ga0066856, IMG submission 65605) | Marine microbial and viral communities from oxygen minimum zone, Eastern Pacific Ocean - ETNP201406SV205 | ecosystem: Environmental > Aquatic > Marine > Oceanic | place: Pacific Ocean: Eastern...
TAAAACTCATATCGTCAGATTTGAATGTTACCTTTCCTCCTTTATCAAATATCATATCAACTATGCCATCACATAACATCCAGTCTGCTGGCATGGCTCCATTATCATGTACCCAATCTAGAATCTTCTTTGCCCCTTCAGGCGTAATTCTATATGCTCGAGCACCTTCATACCAATTACCCGGTGCAATTGGTTTTGCTTTTTTAAATCCTTCAAACTTATATACATCACAATCTTTAACTTCACCCATAGGCTTTTTAAATATTACGTCATGCTCAAAAATACATAAAGGTGTTTGTTTTACAAAACATCTTGTCCATAATACATATTGACTTAAAAAGCAACCCCAAGTTCCTGGGCGTTCCATTAACCTTTTACACTTTTTATTTTCTGAGTATATACGCAAACTATAATCATGTAATGTTTCATTGTGTCCATTTACACCTGGGTATAGTTCTAAATCCCAGCCGTTTTCTTTTCCTGTTTCTAAGGCACGTTTTGCTATCTCAACACTATTTTCATAGTCGGGCAAATATATAATGTATCCTTTAGTCATTTTTTAATTGGTAAATTTCTAATCTCTCTAAAGATAGGAGTTTGCCAATGCTCAGGTAACCAATTTAGTTGTGCGGACTTAAATCTTCTATCTTCTTTTTTACTGCCTTTTCCAGTCATAAAGATATCATCTTTCTTTAATCCCCAAGGCACCCATTTATAAGGAATTTCCTTATATAATTTTTTATATTCTACTTTCCATTCTGCCATTACAGCCTTTAAGACGTCTTGATCAACATACCAATATATCTCTTTTTGAAATGCTTCTCTCATTCGTTGGCTTAATAATTCTCTAAACATTACACCGTTTTGCCCTATACCTAAACACAATGCACTTGCAATAAATGTAGAGGGGTCTTTTGGTTTAGGCATAGCAGAAACATGTTCAGTTAAAGCTCTAAAGTCATTTTTATGAAATCCTGTTTTTAAAATAGTATCGCAATCTAGTTGAAGTATGTATTGATGTTCGTTTGGAAATAATTGATTTAAACGCATAAACCTTGCACTTGCTAAGTATGTTTTTCTTGCAATTAGATCAAGGTCAGTTGTTTTAAAAATATGAGCTCCTTCTTTCATACGTTTTTTATTTTTTCCTAACGACTTATAAAAGTCTTCGTTTACATCTTCAAACGAATAACTGAAGTTAAACTTGTCTGACATATTTCCAAGTACTTCTGTATTCATATTGCCTTCATTAATAATATGACAATGTACATGCATCCAACTTAATGTTCTATTAATACTTTGAGCTAAAGCAAAGCCATGACGATCAAAATAATCGTAATCACAACTAAACACTACAACATCTTCAACACTCCGTGGAGGTAATGTTCCTTGTAGATTTGGTAAGTTAAACATCAGGACTCATTCCTTCTCTATACCCAAGTACTGCATTCTTTTCTCCTCGGCCTAATTTTCTAATCATTCTGTACCCTAATGGCATAAGAATTTCTCTAATACTATCTATTGTATATCCATATCTTGCAGGATGATCTTTTCTTTCATAAAGTATAATAGGTTTACATCGTTTAATTGTTTCTAAAGCACCTTTAGCAATTAACGGCTCATATCCTTCTGCATCTATTTTTATAAAATCAACAAATTGCAAACCAAAAGAGTCTAACGTCTTAACTTTATATTTTCCTTTTGAATCTGGTTGTACGTGTGTACTAAAACTTTTATTTGTAGTATGAATGTCGACGTCTTTTTCTTTATCGCCTAAACCAACTGGGTGTGTTGTAACATTATAACATTCTTTCCAAGCTAAGTTTTCTTGTAAGCACGGAAATAATTCTCTATTAATTTCAAATGCGTGAACATGTTCAAACGATTGAGATAATCTAAATGCCGTTATACCAACATGAGCACCAATATCAACAGCAATTCTTAATTTAGAACAATGTGACATTGCTACTTGTAATTCGTAATTTTGATATTCTTCTATTTGTCCCATGCCTTGTTTTTTAGCACTTTTTAAACAAATATCGTTTGGCAATGTACGCCAACCATCTAACTCAATGTATTTCATTTTTCTCTACCTGATATTTAAATGTGCAACGCCATGCTGTACCACTTTGGTAATCGCTTCTGTCGAACTGACTCCAAGCAATGTGTTCTAGCATTTCGTCTCTGTTAAAATTTGTTTTATTTTGCCAATGTTGTACTGCACTTTGTCCTAGTATTTCAATCGGCTTACCTAAACATAAAGCCTCAACTGCGGCCATACTGTGGTATGTAATAACTTTTTTTGCTTTTCTTATCATAGGAAGTATTTCATCCCACCTTTGCTTTCTTTTGCCTAGTTTTTCTCTAACAATTAACGGCACGTCTAAGCCTTCATAGTATTTAATTGTTTTGTCTCTCCAAGTGTGGTAATCTTGTCCCATATATCTAAATATATTACTGTTATTATCAGCTGGCATAACCAATAGATTATATTCGCCATCAGGATTCCATTCACTCCATAAGTTATCATCTAATTCAAGTAGATGTTTTCTACTTTCACTTACAGGACGAACTAATGTATTTTGTAATGAATTGTATGAGATACGATAGTATTGGGGACGTTTGTATCTATGGTTACCGATGTAACCATTATCTATATGAAAAAAATTAATTGATGGATCTTTTTTAATTGCATCAAAAACCCAATCGTCAAAGGGATGACTAAAGGCAAGTAATCTATCTTTTTCAATCTCTTCTGGTTTTGTAATTGTTTTTACATCACAAAACGTGTAAAGATATCGAAAAAGTTGTCCTCGTAATAATTTGCAATTTTCTGGTACTTGAAACTTATAATGTTGCATCTTCCATGCCTGCTACTCTTAACTTGACTACATTTGTAATCTGCCACTGTTTTTGATCAAGTCCTTTTAGCAAGCCGAGCCACTTATTTCTTAGAAGTGCAAATTCGTTTATAATTTTTTCGTAGTCTACTACGTCAGCTTCACCATCAACATATTTTTCAACGTCTCTACTTGATAAAGCTCTTTGGTAATTTTCAAGATATTTTTTGAAATACGAACTACGTAATCTACGAAGTTCTATGTTTAGGTAATTAAGGATTGCTTCTATTTCTTGAAGTTGATGAAACCTATGTTCTACTATACCAGGCATTTCTGCCGCGGCACGTTCTACATTGCCACTTAGCTTTACTTCAGCTCTAGCACTTAATAATTCTGCTTCAAAGTGAGTTATTGCATCAGGTATTTTATTAACGTCTCTAGCTACTTCAGAGTACCAACCCATTAATCTTCCCAATCATCTTCGGGATCTCTGTCATATTCTGATTCCTCGTCACCTATATCTAAGTAATAAGTAATCGCGGCATCAAGAAAATCACAACTGCCCATTGCATCTCTCATTTCAGTATCGTCTGCTCCAAAATCTGCACAAACATCTACGTATTTTTCTGCAACTGTTTCTATATGTTTTTTATCTAAGCTATCTTTAAAGGTGTTCCAAATATCAACTATTTGACTGCTTTCCATTTAAGTTTACTCCTGTTCTGGTTTTTTAGTTTCAGTTACTACTGCTTCATAGTCTTCTGCCACCTCGATATTTACCACAGGTTCTTCCTTATTGGCATAATCTGACATGACTTTATCTAATAATTCACCAGTCCAGTTTTTACGATACTCTTTAGTTTCTGTTCCAGCAGAATCAATGTATTTTAGCCTATTGCCGTCTTTAACAATTAAGCCTTTTTTCTCAAACAAGTCAACTAACCCACTATAAGGATTCATTCCTGTTTCGTAAGGAATCTTAACTTGTACGCCTTCAAATGGTTTTGCATATCTAGTTTTCATTACTTTACAACCTGCTCTAATACCACGTACATCAGTTACCTTGTTACCATCTTCATCTTCTTTTAATTTAAGTTTTTTCATTGCAACAACAATACTTGATGCATATATAAATCCTTGTCCGCCTGATATTTTATCATCAGGATCAAACATATCTTGTGATGCATAAGTGTGGTTGGTACATACTAGTCCTACGTTATGTGAACCAATCATATTAACAGTATTACGTACCAATGAAGTAAGTGCCTTAGGTTTTCTACCCATATCACCCTTCATATCACCTTTATTAAACTGATCAACATCAGTAGGTGTTAGTAACATACCCAAACTATCAATAACAAATAGTACCTTAGGTCTGTCTTCTTCAGCCATTGCTCTGTAGTCTGTCATAAACGTTGAAATTGTTTTTGCTACATCGTCAATCATTGACATATTCAGTTTAAGAAGTTTCTCTTCGCTAGTATCAACTTCTAATGCATGTAACCAACTTTCGTCTAATGCATTTTCTGAGTCAATTAATACAACAAAGATTCCTTGCTCTTGTGCCGCTTTTACAATGTTACCTGCACAGATATAACTTTTACCTGCACCAGATTCACCTGCAAACACAGTTACTTTACCCATCGGAACTCCTTTATGAAAGTCTCCGCTGATTAAGTAGTTGAGTGCATAGTTACCTGTAGAAATCCAATCAGTAGGATCGTTAAATCCCGCACTCATGCCTGTAATAGATTTCGTTAATTGTGTCCTGAATTTCGTAGGATCAAATGCTTTTGCCATAATGCCTCCTTCGCTTTAAGTTAAAAAGCATAGTGGGGGTTGCCCCCCACTAATATATATTTTTACTGTTGTTGTCTTTGTCTAATCATGGAAAGGATGTCTTCGGCCTTACCATTTGTATTAGAACTTGCTTCTGCCGTTGGGGCCGTAGTAGCTTCAGGAGTTACAGTTTCTGCAACTGCTGGAGTTTCTACTTTTGGAGCCGCCGGAGTTGCTACAGGAGCATCTTTCTTGGCAACGTTTGGATCACCAGTACGTGCTGACATTCCAGCTGGACGGAAATATTGTCCAAATTTGTCCATGTCGTATGCTTCACCATCGACACTTGCTTCGAACATTTCCTTCATTACTTTCACTTCAACATCACTTGGCTTCTTTGGTAGGAAGTCATTAAGATTAAACAAGCTATTTGTTTCAATAGCTTTCATTTCAGTATCACCTAATGGACGTTCACGTCTTGACCAACTTGAAGTTGAGTAATCCGCATATCCGCCTTTAGAAGTTTTAGTAAGACGGAAATCAACACCAGCAGTATAATCTGTTGGTAGTTCTTCCATATCAGGATCCATTAATGCGGATTTGATAATTTGAAAAATTTGTGGTCCAATAATAAACCTACGAATTGGGTTTTCTGGAGTAGTTTCTTCATTAAGAGCATTATCCGTTACAAACCCTTGGAAGATATATGATCTTTTCTTCCAATATTTACGACCCATATCTTCAAGATTTGGATCTTTAAACCAACCACGAACTTCATTTAGAATTTCACAGCTATCACCATACATTTCCATACAAGGAATTTGTACTTGTACAGGTCGTGAATCAGTTTCACCTTTAATACCTGCAAAAGGAAGTTTGATCATCAAACGTTCTTTCCAGAAAAATGTATTGGATTCGTCTCCATCTGGAAGGAATCTAACTGTAGTAGTTTGACCTTCTTGCATGTTCCAGAATGGAAAAATTGCGTTGTCCCCGCCGGAGCTTTGTGAACCACCTGAGCGTGATTCTTGTTCTTTCAGTTTTGCTCTGATTTCTGCTAATGTTGCCATAATATGCCTCCTTATAGTTTTTGCCTTATAGCTTGTGCCTAATCATGCACACTAATAATAGTATACACAATAATACTTATGTTGTCAAGTGTTTTCTTGACAATATTGTGGTTTTTGGCTATCTAACTCCAGCAAGGTGCTGAATTCTAGCCATTTCCCTATTTTGCCCAGACAATAATTCTTGAATCATTGCTTGAGCTTCTTTAACAGAGTCATCACCGTACTGCTTCTGTACTTGTGTAAGGACTGCTGTTTCACCCTTTGGAAAAGCGTTCTGAGTATAATCATACATACTCTTTACAAACTCATCCAATGGAATTTCGTTCTTTTGTTTCATCTCGTCGTGTGCGCCTTTTGGACTCACATCGATTGTAGTTGGTTTGTCGTCTGCTTCTTTTTCATCTCCGCCACTAAATGCCCAATCTATCATTTTCTTTCCACCATACAATGCCGCGCCTATAGCTACTAACGGTAATGCATATTGCTTTGCCATTCCTGCAAGAGCTTTTAAGTCTATATCGGGTAAGTTTGGTAGAAGATTTTTTAATTCATCTACACTTGGAATTTTATTATAAAGCCAAGCACCGCCGCCAGCCGCCGCAACTTTTCCTGGGTTCTTTGCTATTACTTTAGCAGTTCCAATGCCAACTTTTGGTGCAACTTTAGTTGCAATGTCACTAAGTGCTGATTTTCCGCCTCCGGTAATTTTTGGTGCTATTTTCGAAAAGCCTGTGCCAAGAAATTTTAGCCAGTTTTCTGAAAGTACTTGTTCTGCTACATTTCTTTCTAAAGTAGGCTTATGCATTTTCCCGCCAAACTCAAATTCATCAAGTTCAAGCACAGTAGCTAAAGCAGATTCTACTTTGTATTCATCAAATGCTTTGTCTTTTTCACTTACTGGATTTTCATTCCATTTTGCACCATCAACAATTTTATTAAATGTATCTTCGATTTGACTTTCCATATCAAATTGTCCATGATCCCAGTCATCGCCGCCCCAAGGTAAATCTTGGTACTCGTCATATGAACTAGGTTGTCCGTCACTGCCGTCCATGTCTTCTTCTTTTCCTGTTCCGTCACACATTTCACACTCACGTTTCTTTTCTTCGTCAGCATGATAACCTTTTCCATCACAGTATTCACATGGGTCATCACCGTATTTGTCTTCGCTCATTAATTCTTCTGGGCCAAGCTCTTTAGGTTTATTTGCTTCACTAACTAATCTATAAATGTATGGAAATACATCTTTAAGTTCTTCGTTAAACTGTCTAATAGTTAATTCGTCAATCCAACTATTTGAAACATCTTCTGGAACTTCTTCAAGCACGGTATTTTCAAAGTTCTTAATTGCTTCAGCATAATGTGATTTTGACTGTAACGCATGTGCCGTTTTCTTAACAGACTCAATTCTTTCATTTACAACATCAATATACTTCGCTAAACCTTCTGCCATTACACTTGAGCGATTCATGTAAGTTTTAAATTTGCGTAGTTTTGCAAGTTCTTCTGAAAGACCAACAATGTGTTTACCAAAGTCATCATAAGGATTTCCTCCTTCTGATACATGTCTTGCCATTGCTCTTGCACCATTCATGTGTCTAATTGGATACTTAAATCTTTCTCCAGCATCACTTTCAATATAAATTCCAGCAATATCTCTTGTTCTTCCTGCTGGTTGTTCTTGGTTAATTTGGCCTGTATGCTTTATAACCATCTTAGCAGAACCAATATCTTGAAAACTAGTTCTACTTGTTCCGTATAGTTTTGACTCGCTCATTTGTTTCTCCGTGCTTAGGTATTCATAGTCTCTTTTGTCTAAGTTTGATTTTGTAATATCTCTAGTATCAAAGTTTAACATTCTTTTTTTAGCAAATTGTCTTAATTCTTTTAAAAAATCAAACCAGTTTCTTTTACTACTTACATCTTGCTCGTCAAATAATTTTTGACTGTACATTATTGTTAAATCTCTTTCATCGAGATTAATACTTACCTTTTTTCCTTTTGCAAAATCAAATTCAAAGAATCTAGCGTCCTTTGGTGCATTTGTTATTGTTGCATCACCGTCGCCAACAGTAATTGAAGGATATCTCCCCCTAATTTTGTTGAATAATTCGTTTGCTACTGAGTCAAGGTTTTTCATACTAATATTTATCCTAAACCACCTGTAACGAAGATAGGCATTGGTGGTTCTATAGGTTCATCGCCTTCTGCGTGTGTAAATGTATTATATATTCTAGGATCCCAGTCTTTTAAAACGCTCATCATACGTAATGCAAGTAATGTAGCACTAACTAAGTCGTCTGTTTGTCCTACTTTTGCTTTAAAACTAGTACCAGTTGCAACAAATCCTTTTAGTTCTGTTATAAGAGCCTTGCTACGAAGCGTTAATTGGTCGTTTTCAATCATTGTTTTAAGTCTACTACAAGCAGTTATCTTAGTACCGTGTGTAGTATTAAACCCTTTTCTAAACTTTCTAACATGCCCTTTTCTAATTGGTTCGCTTACAAATAGACCTGGAATATTCTCTTCTCCAAAGTCGTTTATTACTATAAGTGCCGCTTCTCCTATAGCATTGTTTTCTACACTCCAATATATATTTGAAGTTTGTCCTCCACATTGTTCTTTTAAGTGTGTTGTAATATCTTTAAGAATTCTAATTTGTGCAGGAATAGGAGTTTCATTATGTCTCCATTCTGCAATTTGTTTATATGATGGAAGTTCAAAAACTTGAATTGCGGCATAGTCTCCACCTGTTCCCATACTTGGATCTAAAGCAACAGCATAATTTTCTGTTGGTTTTATTTTATCATACCAGCGTGTTTGACCCATATTCATTACTGGAGAAATACCTTCCATACTAGAAAGTTTTATACTATTAATAAGTGTTTCATCATATACTAAGAATTCGCACCCATACTCACGTCTAAATCTTTCTTCACCAATTCTACCAAGTTCTTGTTGTTTCCATGTTTCATCTCTATCTGGATGCTCGTCCCATTTAGCTGTAAAACCATGAAAGCCATTTACACCTATTGCTTGTTCATTTCCATGTTCGTCAAACTTGTTTTGACTTTCTTTCCAAATAACTGCAAAAGTATCTTCGTCTGAGTTTGGTGTACTTGTAATAATTGCACGACCACCTGTTGCTAGTGTAGGAGATATTGAAGTCCAAAATTCATCAGCAATAGTAGGTTGCACAAATGCAAACTCATCACAGTATAGTAATGAAATAGACATACCTCTACCAGTGTTACCTGTAGTAGTTGCACTAACTATTCTACTGCCGTTTTCAAATTCCATTGACCCTTTATTATAGTTTGTAACTCCTGCTCTAATATAGTCCGGACAAAGCTCATAACCATATCTAACACGTTGCATTATTTCTTGAGCTCCTGTATACTTGTGTGCGGCAATTAATATTGTTTGATCAGGATGGAACATTGCATACCATAGTAGGTATCCTGCGGCAGTTGTTGTTTTACCACTCTGTCTTGGTAACATATTAATGTTGAACCTATGATTGTGATAACTTCCTAATAATCTTTGTTGATAGTCAAAAGGTTCAAACAGCATCTTCCCTTCAACAGGGTGTTGTATATTAAAAAAATGATTACAGAAATAAAGATATCCCGACTCGGGGTCAGTACAGGCTTGTAAGTCTGCAATTTGTTCTTCTGTAAATGTTTCACGTGTATTTGCTTTTTTAGTTAATACACCGTCTAAAGATTTTACGCTCATTGTTAACTATTTAACCAAAAAAATGGGGGGTGTTGTGGTTATTTGAATTCCATATATCTGTGTGCTTTAAAACAGCTATTTTGTTCACCTGTAATAAACTTGTTTAAAGGTTTTGGATATTCTGCAAAGTCTGGTATTACGTATTCCCATACTGTTTCGCCTTCTGGAGTAACTTCAAACAATCTACCAAACGCACTTTCACAGATAAATGTGTTACCATTCCATAGTCTTTGTACACTACCCATATAAGGACTAAAGAAACTAGGAGGCATATCATCTACATAACTCCAAACCATTTCTTTACTTGCTAAGTCAAACTCTACAATCCTACTGTGATGTACACTTGGTGGTCTAATATTTCCATTACAAAATGCAATTAATGTTCCTTTATCAGTAACAACTGGACAATGTTGTTGTGCTACATCTGGCCATTTTACTTGCCAAACAATATCTTTACTGTCTATGTGTACACCAATAATACCTGAAGTATTTCTTAAACTCATATAAACGATATTATCATGTAAGTGAACACCATTAATCATAGGCCAATGTACATCGGGCATTCCGTCATGACATGGCCAATCCTCAGGCCGTAAGTGTTCCCATGCACACCATTCCCAAGTTACATTACCTTGACGATCTACTATTCTTACAATGTCGCTGACTTCACAACCCCAGTCATAATCAAATCGATATTCAGCCGCCGCTACATAAAGCAATCCGTCATTCAGCCATTGTGCATCGTGGTGTGCATAAGGATCTTCGTACTCCCAGAGTATATTACTTTTACGATCTGCTTCCATAAAGTGACCACCATGCCAAATATCCCAAGGCGGATAAAGGTCAACACTTTTACTATGACTGCCATTATAACCTAAATTATCATTGGGCAGTATTACTGCATCTCTACCTGGTCTTACAGGCATATTCCATTCGTGTACTACGTCTCCTAGTTCATTAATAAGTGGTATACGACCTCCGCCTGTTTGAGGTGCATATAAAGTATACCCTCCTGCTGTCTTATTGTTGTAATGTGTTAATCCTAATTTTCTACGTTTTAATGTTGTCATTATTGCTCACTTTCATGCCACTGGTGTAATAGATACCAACCTAAAGTTGAAATTGTAATAAAAAATGCAAAGCCTAAACACGTGGCTGTAAGTATTAGCGCCATAACTAAAGCAGTTTCTAAATTTGCTTGTGCATATATAATTTGCACTCCTAGTCCACCAGCTTCACTGCCTGAACCAATAATAAACTCTCCAACAATAGCACCAATAACACTTAGTCCTGCTGATATTTTCATTCCTGCTATTATATTTGGTATTGCGGCAGGAAAACGCAATTTTAAAAAACTTGTAAACTTATTTGATTTATGATAGTCAAAAAGTTCTACTAATGTTTTGCTTGTACTTTTAAGTCCTAATAATGTATTGTTTATAATAGGAAACAATGCAATTATAATACTAATAATGATTATGCTTTTTATTTCAAAGCCAAACCACAATACAATTAGTGGTGCTACTGCTACTACAGGAACAGTTTGTAATAGTATTGCATACGGGTATAAACTACGTTCTAGTATTTTATTAAGACTCATTATAGTTGCTACTGTAATACCTAATAACGTAGCAATAATATAACCCGTAAATGCCGCTTGAAATGTTTGTTTAAGTCCTATCATAATAATATTAAAATCACTTACAAACACTTGTGCAACAGCATAAGGTGTTGGTAATAAAAATGCCATATCGTATACTAATGCTCCAACATGCCAACTTGTTAGAAACAAAGCAAGTATCAATACAGGAGGTGCAATCTTTTTTATTTCCATGTTCTTAACTTTCCTGATATTTCATTTACTAGTTTACTAAACTGTGGTTTTGTTCTAATATTTGGTGTTCTTTTTTTGAATGGAACATCTACAATATGTGTAATTTTACCTGGACGTGGTGACATAATAACAACTCTATTACTTAGATAAACTGCTTCAGCTATGTTGTGTGTTACAAGTATAGCAGTAAACTTATCTCTAGCCCACATTCCGTATAATTCTTCTTGCAGTACTTCTCTAGTTAGTTCGTCTACTGCACTTAATGGTTCGTCTAGCAATATGTATTCTGGATCTAATAATAAACTTCTTGCTAGGCTTAATCTCATCTTCATTCCGCCACTTAACTGATGAGGATAATTTTTTTCAAATCCTGTTAGGCCAACTTGTTCTAATGCTTTTTTTGCTTTAACTTTTTTATTAGATGTGCCGCCTTCTAATTCCATTAAAAGTTCTACGTTTTTTTGAACTGTTCGCCAAGGTAGTAATGCACTATCTTGAAATACAAACGCACCTTTATTTGGTTTTGTAACACTTCCATTTGTTGAAACTAGATCAGCAATAATTCTAAGTAATGTAGATTTGCCACAGCCTGAAGGTCCAACTATACTAATGAACTCGCCTGTGGCAATATCTAAATTTACTTCTGCTAATGCTTGAACTTCATCAAAGTGTTTACTTACTTTGGAAATTGCAATCATTAGTAGCTCTTATTCGCAGTTGCCTAAAAACGATAAGTTATAAGACGAAGAAGCATCAAAGTCTGCAGGCACCATATCAACATCTTTTAGTTGCCCTGCTAGTTCTTCCCATCTTGCTGATTCCATACAACCTAGTTTACTATAGTCTGAGGGCAAAAATTCTGCCTTCATAAGATTAATAGCATTCATATGGATTTCAGGTCCTACTTTCTTACTCTTAGATAAGATTAAATCCATAGTAGGTTTTGGATTATTTAATGATTTTGCAAAAGCCGCTCTAAGTCTATCTACAACTTCTTGTACTAGTTCTGGGTTTTCGTCAATCATTTTTTGTGTAGTAAAAAGTACACTATATGGTCTATAACCTAAATCAGCAATTTTAATTTGATCAGTTTCTACACCTTTTGCGGCAAGTCTAGCTGGAAGGAAAAGTGAATATCCTTGTTGGAACATTTCTTTTTCTCTAGCAAACAAACCTAAGTCGCCTTTTAATGGGAATTCATCAGCACTTATATTGTACTCTTTCTTTACCCACTTCCAGTATGTTACACCCATTTTAACTGCAAAACGTCTACCGTCTAAATCTTGTACAGTTTTAATTCCTTGGTCAGGATGAAATACTAATGAATAAGGAACGTGATCTAAGTTAGCAAAAATTGCTACTAGACCTGCACCTTTAGCATTCGCTGACATAACTGAGTCTGATGCTTGAAGACCAAATTCCACTGAACCTGCGGCAGTCATTGCAGTTGTGTTAACCCCAGGGCCTCCTGGCTTAACATTAATTTTTAAATCATGATTGTCGTTATCTAGCATCGCCTGCCAGAAAACACTTTGGTTACCTTGGGGGAACCAATCCATTAGCAAAGTTACTTCCTTTGCTTGTACTGAAGTTGCAACGAATACCATTGCAACTAAACTTAATAATAGTTTTCTCATTTTGTGTCTCCTTCCGAGTGTTGTATGAGCTAAACAGGAGCATTCCACCAATGCTCCCAAGGAAAGTGTATCCAGATATCGTCCGTATCCTTTGCACATTCCTGTACGTAATAATGAGGCTTAAATCCGCACTCATTATTCCACCAAAGTGATGCAAACCTAACCTCTACTGTCAGTTCGGTTGATCCCTCTATGTGTTCTTTTATTTTTTCGAATGTTTCGCCTGAGTCACATATATCATCTACAATTAATACACGTTCGTCAGTTTTCTTAGGCAAGTAATCTTCCCATTCAGGAAAATCTCTAAGGGCAGTTTTAATTGGCTTAAAAGGTTTTTTAAACCAGTGAGATAACATTACTCCTGGTGTCAAGCCTCCTCTTGATAATCCTACAATTACTTGAGGATCAAAACTGTCCAATGTTACGTGTCTACATAAAGCATTGACATCTCTACGCATCTCGTCCCACTTGTACCAAACTTTGTTAGACATTAAACACTTTCACTTCGTTTATTACTTGATATTATATTTATTAGATTAGAAAAAAGAGTCATAAAAAAAGGCGCCGTAGCGCCTTTACTAATAATAACGAAATGAAATTAAATCATGCCGTCGCCAGTAACTTTATTACCAAGTGCTCCGCCAATCATGCCACCTGCAATACCACCTAGTGGTCCACCAACGGCTGTTCCTAATGCTGTTCCTCCAACTGCACCAGCAACTTGTCCAGCTAATCCACTTTGAAGATCTTGGTCACCTGGTACATTGTCTTTTCCTGGAATATCTGGATTGTCGTTTGGACTGTCGTTCATAGCTCCGCCTATAGCTCCTCCGATTGCAGACCCTACTGGACCTCCAACCAATCCGCCAAGCGTTGAACCAATTGCTCCTTTAACACCGCCGCCGACTGCTCCGCCAATTGCGCCGCCAAGGTTACCACCAATTGCGTTACCTAATCCGCCTCCAACTGCACCACTTAATGCTCCTGCTTGAAGATCAGTATCTCCTGGAACATCATCTTTTCCTGGTATGTTTGGATCGTCCATTTGTGCCGAAGAAACTGTACTAGGTTTTAACCCAGCGTTAGTCATTAACTTCATTAACTCACCAACTTCGTCACACGAGTCAGCTGTCATGTTAATATTTACTTGAGCTTCGTTAACTGGTTTATTGATTTCTTCTAACTTTTCGAGTAAGTCACGCATCTTCATAGTGTAATTCCTTACGCTTTGTATTCTTTATAAAGTGAAGCAAGTTCTTCTTTGATTTTAGCCGCCATTGGATTGTCTCCGCCAGCAACCTTTGGATAAGTTTTTTTAGACTTATTAAGATCTGTTCCACCTTTAGTCATATCGCTGTAAGGACGATATTGTTCATCTGGGGAATTAGCGTAGTCGCCGTCTGCTTCTCCAGTAATTTTGTCACCTACTGCTCCACCTGCTACTGCGCCTGCGGCTTTTGGTAACATTTTACCAGCAACTCTACCTATGGCGTCACCTGCTATTGCTCCAGCTGGACCTCCAAGTGCACCAATTGCTTTACCTAATGCTCCACCTGATTGTGCGGCCATATCACTTGCAACTCCACCAGTTGCTTTGTCTAGCATGTCAGCACCTTTTGCTCCTGCCATTCCGCCACCTAGTGTTCCTATTACGCCAGCTTTTAAATCCATGTCTCCTGGAACATCGTCTTTTCCTGGAATATCTGGATTGTCAACTGCTTGACGGAATTTTTCAATGTCATGTCTCATTGGCATTGGCATATCTCCGCCTACTGGTTTTGCATCCATTCCAGCGTTACGCATCATACTCATAAGCTGTCCAACTTGACCAGCATCATCTGCTGACATTGAAATATTCATTGATGCCGCTTCGGTTAATTCTTGTTTTTTTGATTTCTCTTCAGATTCGATGTTAGTCATCTTCTGAATCATATCTTTCATATTCATAATTATTTACTCCCTACTGGTGATGTTGTTCCAATCTTTTCTTTAATATCTTTACTCTCTGGTGCTGGTTTAACATCAGCGATCGGATCGTTTTGTTTTTCCTTTTTAGCTGTTTCTAGCTCTTTTAAAAGGCCCATAACTCTTGCACTTCCAACTTGCTCTTGAGCCTTATCATCTGATCCTCCCATCTCAGCAGTTTCTAATTTGCTTTGATATGGAGTTTCTTCTTTTTGATTTTGATATTCAACTCTTGGATCGTTTTCTGTGCGTACAATAACCATAGCTCTATCAGTTTCACAGCACATTGGAATATGTTCTTCTAAAACCTGTGGAGTTGTTGGGTAGTTAAGTCCAACGTCCCAGTATGTAACTTCACAGTTTGAAAGTTGGGGAAAATCTAGTGGCTTTTCTTGTATAGGAGTTTTCTTTCCTGCACTAATTGATGCTACACTAAACTTCTGTAATGCTGTTTCTAATCTATCAGCAAATCCTTCAGGTAGATCACCTGCAACACCGATTTTAAATTCGTATATTTTTTTAGCTTCATTTAAGTATTTTTCAAACATGTTTCCGTCCTTATAAATTATTTATCTAGATTCTTAAGTTTTTCAAGCAAACTATTACGGTCTGTGACTATATATCCTTCGCCTTGTACTATACTTTCTCCGTCAACTTTGCCATCTTTATCCAATTTTTCTTTCTTAAGTTGTAACTCTACCATCTTTAACTTTTTATCAAGTTTAGCAACCTTAGCATCAAGCCCTGTTTTAAGCATACCGCCTGCTACTTCAAATACTCTGCCAGAGTATCTAGATTCAACGTTCATTCCTAAATCCATTAAATCATCATATGCATCCATAGCTTTTTGAGCTACTTCATTAAGCTCATTATCAGCCATTTCTCCTAAGCCTTTTACAGCAGGTAACGCACTGGCTATTTTATCCATTTCAGCTATATCACGCAACGTTTCGTTTTGCTGTTGGATTACTTCTTTATTTACTTTTTCCCGGTCTTGCTTGATTATCTCTTTTGAATCGGGCAAATCTAGGATTTCTTCTAACTTTTTTGTCATTATATACTCACATAATTGCTAGTGTATTTATCGTCTGCCTTGATGGAACATGTCCTTTTCTGTAATTACTCTAAAACCTATTCCTTTTGACTTGGCATATTTGCCGGCGGCTTCCCATTTTGCTTGGTTTAAAACCCAATGAGCCTTGTTATGCTTAGATGTTGCACTTTCTTTAAATGTTTGATTGTCAGGTTTTACTTCAATTAATTCAACTTTGTTTTTACCTTTTCTAGTTTTATATTGTATAAAAAAGTCCGGCACATATATTGTATGTCTACCAGTAAAAGGGTTTCTAAAAGGTATTTTAACAGCTTCACTAGCCCAGGCTTGAATAGCAGGATTTTCATCACAAAATTTCATAAACGCAAACTCCCAACTACTTCTATAAGTTGGTGTTCTTCTTCCTACATATTTTGTCGGGTTTTTTAAGCTGTACTTTCCTTGTGCAAATTGTTTTGCCATGGTGTTACCCCATGATGTTTCTAGCTTCTAATGGAATGTTTGTATCTGTAACTTTAAATCCAAGAGTACTTGTTTTTTGCCTATTAAAGTTTAAAACTTGTGCAACTGTATAACTTAACTGAAGTTTATCTAAAGTTTTTAATGTATCTAACAATTCAAATACTTTAATACCATCAATTTTTGCTTGTTGAAGTAAAACTGAACCAGTTGCTTGTGCCGCGGATTTATCAAAGCCTTTATTTTCTAAAAATCCAATAACTGCATCAACATCGTTGCTTGGAAATTCTAACTGAAATCCGTAATAAGAGTTAAAGTATCTCTTTACTGAATCTGAACTATCTGAATCTTTTTTTGGGGGTAAGTTTAATTGAACCATTATATTGCATCCGGTGGGTAATCTGAGCTTGTTGAGTTGGCACTCGAACTAGCTGAAGTTTGTGAAGTTGTTGCTCCACTACTTCCTGAATTTTTTAGAAAATTTGCTCCTCCTACAAGAGCCGCCGCGGCCGCAACTGTAGTGAAACTTCCGCCACCTCCGCCGCCACCTTGTGGAAATGCTGTGTTTGCAACGCCACTTACATCTATGCCTGTTGTTTGTCCTATTGCAGATATACCTGCACCAAGGAGTTCTCCTCCGACACCAGACTTAGATAAGTTTCCTGCGTTACTTATAGTATTCGCCGCTTTTAATACAGTACCAAAAGTTACGTTACCGCCAGTAATGTCATCAAGAACACCAAAGCCTCCTGCAAGTACTCCGCCTACTCCTAATAAACTTGAAGCACCTCCGCCTAATAATGAATTTGGACTTGGTGTTTTGTCGTAATGTTCTTGAGCAAATCCTTTTGGACCACCTTTTCCTATAGAACCTCTACTATAATGTACAGTTTCGTAATCTACTGTCATTGAGTTTGATACAGGATCACTTGCTGAGTTATCCATAGTGTCATGTTGCCATTGAGATATTATTGGATTTACTAATGTAAATGCTGTATATTTCTTTCTTGACATTTGATAAATGGTAATACTATTAAAGAATGGTTCAAGGCTATCGTTATCAAAACCATATCTGTATTGTTTTTCTGCAAATGCTGTTCCTCTATTAAATTGAGTTGGTGCTTTGAATTGTTTTTTAGTTGGATCTGGTGAACCGTCTGGTTGTACTGCGGCATAATTACCGTCTCTGAAGTAATATCTGTAATATGCTTCCCACATAGCAGTTGTTACACCAAACGAATCATCGTGAAATGTAATATTAAGAGGTTGGTAATCAATTCTTTTTTGTACTACACGTTTTCTATTGTATTGATGTTTTACATCTGTTTGAACATTATATGCTGGTAACTGTACACTTTTTACTAGCATGTTTAATTCGTTATTATGTTTTGATGTTAATTGTGGAATTATAGAAGACGCTTGACTGTTTATATTAAACGATACATGGTAAAGAAATTTTACTTTTGGTGATAATCTATGACTATCGTCAACGTATAATCTAGCACCATGTTGCCAGTCTGCGAGGTTTCCTTTGGGGTTTAATGCCCCAGAAAACACGTTATCTAAAAATCCATTCAAAAAGCTCATACTAATATTTATCCTTATCTATTAAGTATGTATTTAATGAAGAAAGAATTAGGAGAAAAAAATCTCCTAATTCAATTTAAGTTTATATGTTTTGAGTATCTGAATTAGCTGGTGCTTCATCTTCGTGACTATGTTCTTCGCCGCCACCTTCGTGTGCATGTGTTGTGCCATCTTCATGCGTATGCTCTACTTCTTCCATACTTTCTTCAACTGCATCTAGTTCGTCCATTGCAGGTGCTTCTTCAACAATATCACCTCTTGTTGCACTATCTTGTAGTTCAGCAGGTGCTTCCATTGCTGGTGCTTCTTCTGCAGGTGCTTCCATTGCTGGTGCTTCTTCTGCAGGTGCTTCCATTGCAGGGGCTTCTTCAGCAGGAGCCATACTAGCCATATGAGCACTTAATTGTCCCCACATATCTCTAGCATTGTGTCTGCTATCTAATTCTAAGCCGTGCATTCTTGCTTCAGTTTCCATCATACCTTTGATATGCGATTCCATTTCACTTGCATTACTTTGCATGTCTTCCATGCTTTGTATCATTGCTTCTGTTACATACATATTTGTCTCCTTTATTACTTGAGTATACAAATATTTAAGTAATGCTTAAAGTAAATTAAAACTCGGTTTAATTTTTAGATTTATAATCTTGTATTGCTGATTTAATAGCATCTTCAGCTAAAACTGAACAATGTATTTTTACTGGAGGTAAACTTAGTTCTTCTACTATGTCAGTGTTTTGTATTTTTCCTGCTTCGTCTACAGTCTTATTCATTATCCATTCACTGGCTAAAGATGAACTTGCTATTGCAGAGCCACAACCAAAAGTTTTAAATTTACAATCTACTATCTTTTTAGATTCTTCATCTACTTTTATTTGTAACTTCATTACGTCACCGCACTCTGGAGCACCAACAAGACCAGTACCAACACTAGCATCGCTACTATCCAGAGAACCAACGTTACGTGGTCTTTCATAATGTTCTATAACTTCCTTTGAATAACTCATAAGTTTCGGTCATAAAAAAAGGGCCCTAAGGCCCTTGATTTATT
>Ga0066856_10000276_pt1 | contig 19011 bp, 16 predicted proteins | sample ETNtaG_5_FD_65605 | JGI IMG/M metagenome (GOLD analysis project Ga0066856, IMG submission 65605) | Marine microbial and viral communities from oxygen minimum zone, Eastern Pacific Ocean - ETNP201406SV205 | ecosystem: Environmental > Aquatic > Marine > Oceanic | place: Pacific Ocean: Eastern...
TTTATCGCAATACCAGCATCTACTACACATGTAAGTTTTTTGATATCAATAGCTGCAGAATTAGGATCGACAGAAACCTTCGCAATTAATGCTAGAAAACATGGGTTTCTCCTTACCTCGGCTCCTGTAACCGCTATGCCTAACCCTGTATTTTTTGGTAAATCACCTGATCCGTAATTTGACAACCCGCTGGCAATTCTAAGCACATTTGCCAATCTCTTTCCTCCACCGAAAGACGCAGGTGATTTTTCATCCTTTTTTGACCCTTTGTTTAGCCCTTTGCCACGTAGATTAGACAACCGGAAATTAAGAGGGTCTTGATTGAGTTCACTAGAAATTTCATCAACAAAGGTTTCAGCAGCAAAAACGGTGTAATTATTAGCTACACTTCGTACATTTCTAACTGGCACAGCCTTTTCTACAGATATTTGCCGAAAGTAATCTACAGTTTGGTTTTCAATGTCATACCAGTTATCAGAACCTGTTAGCGTATACTCCTCAATCTTATGAGAGTCCTTTAACGGCTTTCCATTTATTATAGGATCAATCAACGCCGGGGGAAACATCGTATCAAATTGCATAGTAGCAGATGCTATTTCTTGTTTTAGCCCTAGACATTTACTCTCAGAGATTATTGCGCTCATTTTTTGAAAAGTTGGGGTTCTTGGGTGAGCAAAAGCCATGTCATCCTCACGAGTAAATATCAACTTCACAGGCTTATTTAAATTAATACTCGCCAATGAAGCTAATGCAGGCAAACCAAATTCAACCTTCTTTCCGAAAGATCCGCCTATCAGGTGTGGGTGATAAATAATATTCTCTGGTTTTATCCCCGTATAATTTGACATAAACATTGGAAGAAGAGTTCCTACTTGATGGCCTGCGTATATATGAAGGTTCCCGTCAACAAAGTTTGCTAGAGCTGCCATAGGCTCAAGAGCAACATGAGCAACCATAGAAGTACTATATTCTCTTTCTATTTCAATGCACTCCTCTCCGGAGCCACAGGATTCATAACTTCCTTTTTTCCAAAAAACTTTCCCATTTTTTTTGTTTTTCATAATATTTCGTGCATCTTCCAGAATGTCTTTTGATGACATAGAAGAGCAATTTGAGGTATCCCATGTAACATCTATCAATTGAGCTGCTCTCATCGCAGAAGGATAATCAGATGCTATAACCATTGGCACATGCGTTAATCCCCCAAAAACGAGCGCTTCATCAGGAAAGTTAAAAGGTATTGTTTGGATATACCCTTTAACTTTCTTCGCTTTAATGTCATCAATTTTAGAAATCTTAGCGCCAAACCTTCTTGGTGGCGCAATAATCTTTGCATAAACCATATTGGGAACATGGGCATCTATGGCATAGCGAGCAGACCCATTAACCTTTTCAGGAATATCTAGCGCTGAAACAGATCTACCTATAATTTTGTAATCACTTTTCTTTTTTAATTTTATATTCATTAGGTCTTTTTCATCTACCTGATAATCAATAACTGTTTCTGAAAGAATTTCAGAAAAAGATATCTTTTCGCCCATCAGCGTATCTTTAATAGAGCTATTTTCTGCAATGCAATCTGATATTTCAGCGCCTAATAAATCTGCTCCAGCCTCAAGAATAATTTCCCTCGCAGAGGCTGCTACTCTTGAAAGTTTATCAAATTCTTCAAATATACTGTAGCTACCTCCTGTCAATTGTAGCCCATATGTTGCCATCGTTGTGTGATCCATCTGAGGATAATCAATAGTTACATCATTCCAACTTAACCCAAGTTCCTCAGCAACAATTTGAGCTAAAGAAGTCCCAACATGTTGACCCATCTCCATCCTGAATATATGGACCGTAGTTCGGCCATTAGACTCCATCGTAAACCAAACTGAGGGTGAAAAATTTGGGGGTAAAACCAGTGGGCTGGAAGGATTGAGTAGATCAACAGCCTGCTTACCTTGAGCAAAAGTTGACTGGGCAAAAATCAGTGAAGTAAGACCTGCTCCAGAACTTATCATAAAGGACCTACGGTTGAGAGTATTTTGATCCATTACACGCTCCTTTCTCGCATTGTTTTTCCTGCTTTTTTTATAGCAGCTTTAATTCTCTTATATGTCATGCACCTACAAAGATTTCCTCTCATAGATATTTCAATTTCCTCATCATCCGGGCTATTATTTTCTGCCAATAAAGCCGCAGCTTGCATTATTTGACCTGATTGACAGTAACCGCACTGAGGTACTTGAAGATCTAGCCATGCCTCTTGTACTGGGTGGTTGGAAGCTGGATCCAAGCCCTCGATAGTGGTGATGATTGCATTTTCAACATCACCTACTCTTATCCGGCACGATCTCATAGCCTCTCCATTTATATGCACTGTGCAGCACCCACAATAACCGCCTCCACAACCAAATTTTGTTCCTGTAAGTTTTAAGTCTTCTCTTAATACCCATAAAAGAGGAGTGTCTGCAGCACTATCAACAAAATAACTTTTTCCATTAATTTTCAATTGTGCCATTAGAAGTCTCCTTTATAAATTTAACTTTCATCATTATTTTTTTATAAACTTCTCTTCTATGTAAAAGAAAACAGAAGTTGCCATGATATCAATTACGTCTCTTGCTTTGAATTTAACTTTTTCTCTTTTTAATTTCCTACTTATTGAGCGGGCATTCTTTTTTAATAGCTTAGAATGGATTCCAATCATTTGTTCATCAAAGAAAATTATATTTGAACTAGTGTATTCTCTTATTAAAGGCGCCAACTCATTGTTCCAATCTTCAGCCCCAAGGCGAACTAATGATAAAGAAATATCTCTTTGAGAGAGCATCGTGCTATTACCTGAGTACTTTTGTATTATTTTAAACGAGGTCCATGAAGCAGGGTTTCTTAAGTCAGCTATATTTTTGTTCTTTGAATCTTTATTTAGTTCAGCTGTATCAATTTTTATTCCTGTAGTTCCATGACACGACCAGCAACCATCCCCAGGTTGATTATAGATTTTTTCTCCTATAAGCAGAGCAAGGTCTTTCCTTTCAAGTTCTACGTACTCCTTTATCGGCTTGGCATTTATTTGACTTAAAAACATAATCGTAAAGGCCAAGACAATACAACATAGCCAAGCTTTTCTTTCAAAAGATTTTAACATCAACATAATTGTAATTTCCTAGTCTTAAAATAAATGATAACTTAAACTTATGACTAGGCACAAGATTTTTATTTTAAACTATCTGCATCAACTTCAATGCTTCTAAGGACAAGAATTCTTTTCGCATTGATAACTGCATTGGCAATAATAGCGTGCATAATGCTTGTACAAAATTATGTCTCTAGAGAACAGATTCAAAAGGCAATAGTTTCAGAGGTTACTCTTGGACAAGATGTAATTTGGAACAAAATCCTGGACTCAAGTCACAAACAAATGGAATTTTATGCTTATGATAGCCGACCTGGAATGCCCTCAATTTGGGCCTTAAGGGGCAAGAGAAGTGCCATAGCCGCCATTGAGAAAAAAAATCCTAGATTGATTGATAGATCAATTAAAAAATTCTTTACAGGGCTATATGACAAAAGAATTATTGATCATATTTTTATCTTTGAACAAAACGGAAAATTTGTTCATAACATGTCAAATGAAAATATAGCAGCTTTCGATCTATCTGATATTTCTGAAGAAACTTTTAAGGGGAAGACATTTAAAAACACTATTAGAGGGCTCGGTGTAATTAATGATCAACTTTGTTCGGTAGTTATTTTTAAGATTTTTTCTAATGGACGCCCAATAGGATCGATACTCTATGGAAAAAAAATTACCCCCCTTATAGATAGTTTTGTTGAAGGAGCCCAAGCTGACTTTATAGCATTACTTAAACCAAACCCAATTTTTACAGAAAAATATATTTCATTTGAAGATTTTGAATCTAATTTTCAGAGGACCAAAGATTTTATAAAAGCTAAAAACAAGTCTTTTTCACTTAACGAGAATAATCTAAACTTATTAAATGGAGAAATTATACCTATCTTCTTTATTAGAGATATCACGCCAGCAATTAATGAGTACAACAGAATATTTTTAATTGCAGGTCTCTTAATTTTGAGTGCCTTATTGTTAATCGGAATGATAATTGTTCTTATTTTAAGGGCTGGTTTCAAGCCTCTCTATGGAGCGATAGATGCTTTAAAGTCTTTGTCTAACGGAAATACTAATGTTGATGTAAAAGTATCAAGAAATGATGAAGTAGGACAAATAGCTACCTCAGTAAAATCCTTCAAGGAAGCCTTAATTAACTATGGAAATATTAGATCTAGCACTTTGAAAAATAGACAAGAACAAGAAGAAAAAATTATTAATGAAACACTGAAATTAGCGAGCCTTTTACCGGTAGAACAAAGAAAAGAATTAAGGCAAGACGTTAATGAAATGAAAAAACTTAATAAAGAAAATATGAGCAGTGATGAGAATTTATTTAACACAAACGAGAACCAAACTATAAATTTGTTAACAATTGCATTCAGCAGAATATCCAAAGAAATTAAATCTTTATTTAGAAAACAAGTTCAGCTTACAGAAGCTTACCAAAGATTTGTTCCTGAACAGTTATTGAAAAGTCTAGAGAAAAAATCAATTTTAGACGTAAACTTAGGCGATCAGGTGCAGAAAAATATGAGCGTCTTATTTTCTGATATAAGGGCTTTCACAAATATTTCTGAAAAACTGGAGCCTGCTGAGAATTTTAAATTTGTTAACGATTACTTAGCGGGCGTTGTCCCTTCAATTCGAGAGCACAACGGTTATGTGGATAAGTATATTGGAGATGCAATAATGGCTTTATTTACTGAACAAGGATCAGATGCTGTAAAAAGCGCTATTGATATGCTTACAAAGCTCAAAAAATTAAATGAAATAAGAGCCAAGGAAAAAAGTCCCACGATATCCATTGGTATTGGTATAAATACTGGATCTGTAATGCTGGGAACACTTGGTGTTTCTGACAGGTTAGAAGGTTCTGTCATAAGTGATACCGTGAATGTTGCAGCTCGTTTAGAAGAGCTTACAAAATTTTACAAAGTACCTTTGCTGATCGGTGGAGATACTGAAAAATCTTTAGATGATAACTCGATAGCACGAAGAGAAATTGACTATATTGAGGTAAAAGGAAAAGAAAAGAAAATTTCTATTTTTGAAGTTTACCAATGGGAGTCTAAGGAAATTATATTAAAAAAAGACAGTCTGAAAACCTTATTCGGCCAAAGCTTAAAGCTCTACAGAGAAGGAAATTACAGAAAATGCCTGAATATGCTTAAGAAGTATAAAAAAGAATTACCTACTGATAAAATTATTGATCTATATATCAAAAGGTGTGACGAGCAAATCAATTAGTTTTTTATTTTAAAGGTATTTGGACTTCATTTTTTCGTAAAAACCCTGGAGTCATAGGTCCATGATAGAAAGCGTAGCGAATTTTATTAATGTCATAACCTATCCCTAAGTCTGTGATCCAACTCTCTAATAGCTCTCCCTTCTTCTTTAAATTATTTTGGCTAGGTGATCCATTAAATTTAATTACTGCAACCCGTATTTTTGGAATCTTTTTTATTGTTATGTTTTCACTTAAAGGATTAGGAGCATTAGTGGAAGAAAATTTCTTAGGCATAAAAAAAAGAGTTTTCCAGTATTTATTATCCATAGTCTTTTCTTGAATTACAGGTACTGTCATGCTTACTTTTATTTGCTCATAACTGTGTCCTCCGATGTATCTTGCCAAATCAGAAAATCCCTTACTCAAAGATATATCTCTACTCCCTTCTTGCGCACTAGAAACAGCTAAAGTCGCATTATATTCCCTAATTTCAAAATTCTTCACTTTCTTTAACACTCTAAATTTAGGTGTTTCAAAGAAAGAGGGAAAGAGTGTCCAAAAGACTGAAAGTATAACAAGAATAATTAAAATAGCTGGTATCAGTTTTATTATTCCCATTTTTTATTTATTTTTGAAAACTATTTGTTTTTTCTAATTTTTGAAATTATTGCTTTCATTTCTTCAATCGGGACATATCCTGGGATAAATTGATCTTCAATTATAAACAAGGGCGTACCCGAGAAACCAATTTTTTTTGCTAATAAAGTTGATTTTTCAATATGACCCTTAACGAATTCACTATTCATGTCGTCTTCTAATTTGATTAGATCAATATCAAGTTCATCGGCCAAAGAGATAATTTTATCTTCATTCAATCGTTTTTCATCCATCAATTTCCAATGAAAGTCTTTATACTTGTCTTGTTTTATGGATGCGATTGCAGCTTTAGCAGCAAAAACGCTAATTGAATTCAAAATAGGCCACTCTCTAGGAATAAATTTTATATTGCCATCGTCCCTTATAAGACTCCTAATGTTTTGAGCCGCAACTTTACAGTAAGAGCAATTGTAATCAAAGAACTCGACTATTGTTATATCGCCGTTTGGGTTACCTAATATACCGGTATCACTAACGTCGAAAAGTTCACCCCTATATTCTTCTAATAATCTGGAAATATTTTTACTTTTTTTTATTTCATCTCTTTCCTTCAATATCTTACTGACTTCAATAAGGACTTCCGGGTTTTCTAACATTGCTTCAATAGCCATTTTTTTTATTACATCGATTTGATCTTTTGAAAAAATATCAGTGGCTTTTGTCTCCGCATTTAAAGCTTCAACAGAGAACAAAGGTGATAACAAGAGTGCAAATACTGAGAAATATTTTAAAACTCTATTTTTTACCATTTTTTACCGTTCCTAATCTATAAAATAATTTACAATAAGCTTCTTGACCTTTGACAAAACTACTAATTCTAAAAAACTCGTTTGGTGCGTGAATATTTTCGTCGTCCAAACCAAAAGCAAACATAGTTCCGTGAACACCTAAATGTTTTAAAAAAGCAGATAAAATTGGTATAGAACCACCAATTCTAATTATATATGGATCTTTATTGTATATCTCCTTTAAAACATCCCGAGCCATCTCAGTAGATAGATGTTCGTCAGGAACTTGAAAAGGCTCTCCTTCATCTTGTAACGAAATTACTTCTGCTGTGACGCCTTTTGGCAAATTACTGAAAACATGAGTTTTAACAAGTTCAAATATTTTTTTTGGTTTTTGATTTGAGACTAAACGACAAGTTATTTTTGCAGTAGCTTCAGAGGGTAATACAGTTTTTGTACCCTCGCCCTGGAATCCACCCCAAATACCATTTAAATCAAAAGAAGGTCTGGCACCCATTCTTTCCATAGTGGTATAACTTTTTTCTCCAGAAACTTCCTTAACCCCCATATCATGGATGTATTTGCTTTCATCAAAAGGAACTTTTGAAATTTCCTCTCGGTCAGAGTTGCTAAGTTCGATGACATCATCGTAATAACCACTTATCGATATTCTACCATCTTCATCCTTCATGGAGCTTATTATTTTTGAAAGTGCCATAATTGGGTTCTCTATAGCGTTTCCATGCATACCCGAATGCTTGTCTGACTTTGGTCCCGTGACCTTGATCTCGAGCCCCAATATTCCTTTTAGCCCAACAACTAGATTAGGCTCTGTTTCTGAAAATTGGCCGCCGTCAGCAGAAAAAATCATGTCACAAGAGAGTTTTTCTTTATTTTCAAATACGAATTTAGGCATATCAGGGGATGCAACTTCTTCCTGACCTTCAAACAAGAACTTTATATTTACAGGAAACTTTCCTTCGGACTTTAATATCGCTTCAAAAGATATAATTGGAATAAGCATTGATCCCTTATCGTCTGAGGCTCCTCTTCCAAAAATTCTATCGCCTTTAACAAGACCCGAGAAAGGATCATCTTCCCAAAGCTCGATAGGATCAATAGGTTGAACATCAAAATGCCCATATACTAAGATCGTAGGTTTATCAGGACCTGCGTGCAACCAGTCTCCATAAACACTAGGATGACCTCCTGTTTCCATTATTTCTGAATTCTCAACTCCAGCCAAAGTCATTCTTTCCTTTAACCATTCTGAAGCTTTTTTAATATCACCAAAATGTTCTGGCAAAGCTGATACTGAAGGAATCGATATAAATTCTGAAAGCTCTCCTACAAACCGCTCTTTATTTTTAGCCAGATACTCAAGCACATTTTCCATATTTTTTTAACCTCCTAAAAAAAGTTTGCCTACAGCTTTGTTTTTTAAAAGCGCATCTGTTTTGTCAGCAAGAACTACATCTCCTGCAGATAATACATAACCTATATCAGCAAACTCAAGACCCTTAGTAGCATTTTGCTCAACGAGAACAATTGTCTTTCCCTCATTAAACTGCAGTTCTCTTAATATTTCAAAAACCATATCTATATACCTGGGCTCTAACCCTATTGACGGCTCATCCACCAAAAGAACAGAGGGTTGCATAACTAATGCTCTAGAAATTTCTAAAAGTCTTCTTTCTCCTCCCGACAGCACTTTAGCAGGCTGGCTCCTTCTCTGATTTAATCTTTCATATTTGGAAAATATTCTATCAACTTCTTTTAAGACTTTTGATTTATCATCAAGCAAAAAAGCTCCCATTAATAAATTTTCTTCCACTGTCATGTCAGGGAAAACAGAGTTTTCCTGCATGATGTAAGCAACTCCAACACTTTTTAATTTTTGAGCAGAAGACATATTCGTAATATTTTGATCAGCAATTGAGATATCACCTTTTGTAATATCAGTGAAACCATAGATAGAATGCAAAATTGTCGACTTCCCTGCCCCGTTTGGACCTATGAGACAAACAGACTGACCTTTCTGGGCATACAAATTTACTCCGTGCAAAATTTCCATTTTCCCGTAACCAGCTACAAGACCCTCTATAATAAGATTTGGATTATCTCCAGAAAGCTCCTTTAGGTATTGCCTTGAAGGTGGTTTTCCTAAAACTGAATAGTGATTTTCCATCTACTGTGTTCCTAAGTATGCATCAATAACATTCTTGTTATTCTTAATTTGTTCAGGAGTTCCTTTTGCAATCAACTCCCCGTGAGCTAAACAAAAAATTTCCTCAGCAAGGCTCATAATTACTCTCATATTGTGCTCAATTATAAGAAGCGTAATCCCGTAGTCCTTATTAACTCTTATCAGCCTATCAATTATCCCATTTATAAGTGTAGGGTTTATACCGGCTGTGGGCTCATCTAATAATAGCATTTTTGGTTCATTCATTAATGCCATAGCTAATTCAAGTAATTTTTGCTGTCCAAACGATAAATCCCCTGCGCGCAAAAGTCTTTTTTGATAAAGTCCAACAAATTCTAACAATGCTTCAGCCTTATCGTTTAATGTGGTGGGGATTTTACTAAACACTGAAAACAGTCCTGTGCTTTCAGATTTAGCGCTTATTATCATATTTTGTATACAGTTTAGTTTTCCATAAATATGAGTTTGCTGAAACGTTCTCAACAGGCCTAACCTAGCTACCAGAGGAATCGGGAGTGTTGAAACTTCTTTCTGATAAAATTTTATTGAACCGCTGTTTATAGGGTGCGTACCACAGATCGAATTAAAGAGTGTGGTTTTTCCAGAACCATTGGGCCCAATTAAACCAACTATCTTTCCTTCTTCAACATTTAAAGAAATTGACTGATTGGCCTTAACGCCTCCAAACGATTTAGATACATCTTTGACTTCAAGAATATTCATTACTAGCTCAATTCAACTTGAGATTTACGGTTTTTTTCATCAACAACTTCTCCAAAACGTTCTGGAAATTTTTCTCTGAGATAGCCCATAATCCCCTCAGGAAAAAATACGACAACAATAACTATAAGAGCGCCTAAAGCTACGTATTGCCAGCCTAGGAAAAAAGTCCAGAAACCTTCCTTGAAAAGATGGAACGCAATAGCGCCAATTATTGGGCCAATTAACGTACCTTTACCTCCCAATATAGCCATTAGCACCATAAAAACCCCAAAAGTTCTGCCAGGAAAAGCAGTTTCTACGGGCTCTATATACCCAATCATATTTCCCATTAACCCGCCTGCTATACCCACAAAGAAAGCTGACACCATCCAACCAGATATTTTGAACTTCATTGTGTTAATTCCCATAGCCTCAGCCTTATCTTCGTTATCTCTAATAGCGTTTAAAACAAGGCCAAATCTGGTACTATAAGCCCAACGCAAAAACAAGAACGAACAAATCATCAAAACAAAACAGATATAATAAAAAAATTCTCCTCTTAATTCAGTATTACCAATGCCTTTAGGCCATGGAGGAGACGTCATTCCCTGCCCGGCTCCTATAATCTCTATACCCCCCGCAAACTCTCCTGCTGCAATCCCTAAACCCAATGTACAAATTGCGAAATAATGACCTCGTAAACCTAATATTCCATAACCTATGAATACTGCTACAAAAACAGGAACGATGGCTGCAACAATTAGACCTAGAAACAAACCTTGAAAATATTGTTCTGAATTATGTACAAATGTTTTTTCCCCTCCAGCCGCGGTCCATTCTCCCAAAGGAAAAAAAAGTCCTATTTGAGTAGCGGCACACAAGTACATCCCTAGGCCAAAAAATACGATATTCCCAAAGGTATTATATCCCATTTGTCCACCCTGCACATCCCAAGTTAACGCCAGAACAACTAAAATCCACATTATCGACATTTGAAGTTTAAAGGCCGGAAAAAGAAAAGGGGCAATCAACCCTAGGATCACAAGTAAAAAAAAGATTTTTTTGCTTCTCATCACTTCAGATATTCCCTTTTTCTAGAAAGTTTAAATCTGCGGAAAACAAGTATTAATACTAGCAATAAAAATACAGAAGCAATTCTAAATTCAGTACCAAATAAATAATCTGAAAATTCTTCGAAAACCCCTAAACCCATGCCTGATAACGCAACACCAGGAAGGTTGCCTAGTCCTGCCACTATAACAATCATGAAAGAACGGACTGTATAAGGGAGGCCAACATATGGGTGCAACGTAAAGGTTATAGCAATTAAAGCACCGGCAACTCCACAAATCGCAGCATTTATACCAAAAGTTGCTGCATATACCTTATCCGTGTCAACACCCAATATTTTAGCTGCTCTAGCGTTCTGTGCAGTAGCACGTATTGCTCTCCCAAGCTTTGAATACCTCATGTAACCAACTAAAATTACAGCAAAAATCAAGCTTATGCATGCTGAAAATATTTTTGCATTAGGTAACGTCACCATATAATTGAAAAGAAAAGTTGTACCAAAATTAGACTGCGCAACAACCACATCAGACCCAAAAACCGAATTCATTAATTGCTGGGCTAAAATGCTTATACCGAAAGTAGCAAGTATCGAAATAAACATGTCTCTATCTACAACCCTATAAATCACAGCTTTATACATTCCAACGCCAAGAAAATACATAATAACCGGAGAAACAATAATACCAAAAGCTGGATGAACTCCAGAAATATAGAGAAAATATGCTATGTAACCACCCAATATAACAAGTTCTCCCTGTGCGATATTTATTATATTCATAACACCCCATTGAAGAGCCATGCCATACGCAATCAAAGCAAAGAGTATTCCCAATAAAATTCCATCAAGGCTAGCTTGCACGATCAGAATAGGGTTTTGAAAAATTAATAAATCCATAATAAAAAAAGTGCCTCAGAAATAACCTGAGGCACTTCTAAACTTTGCTTTATCTATCAGACCATTTAGGGATCGGATGAACTAACTCAGTAGATGCCCATTTTGTTGGTGCAACAACTTTGTTTTCACAATTATCTCCATCACATATCACCTGAAATAGAACCATTGGTTTAGCTGTATTTTGACCAGTTTCTGCAAATTTTATGTTCCCGTAAAAGGTTTGCATATCTGTTTTAGCAAGAGCATCTCTTACTTTAGTTCTATCGAAAGAATTTGCTCTTTCAAAAGCGTCTTTAAAAACAACTAAAGCTGCTGCTGATTCAGCGGCCTGATATGGTGGGGCGTAACCATACATCGCAGTAAATTCTTTATCGAACTGCATTCCATCTCCAAAGAATTTGTCCTTATATGTCAAACTTTTATGCCATTGAGCAGCACAAAGAGCATATTGAGATTTACTTCCATGTTGCTTAGCAAGCTTTGATGCATCGCAATGCGTCATTGCCAACATAGGAACATCAACCTTCATTTCAGAGATCTGTCTAATTGCCGTTAAGGCCCCTTTTGAATGCCCAGAAACAACTAGAACATCAGGTTTTGTTGCTTTTACCTTTGCCAACGTTGCAGCCATATCATTTAATTCTTTTGGCAATTTATCATCGATAGTAATTTTTGAACCGGTTCTCTTGGCTGCGTCTAAAATACCTAACCTTACGTCTTGAGAAAAAGCGTCCTGCTCAAATGCCATAGCAATATTGACAGGTTTACCGCCATTTTTTTCCACCGCAAGGTCGATTGCTACTTCTAAGTATTGATTTGCAGCTGATAATACCGCAAAGAGGTACTTATAACCCTTTGTGAACAAAGATCTAGATGCGCCATTCGCCTCTACCATTGGGATCTGATTTTCTTCTGTGACTGGAGCAATTGCCTTAGTCAGTCCTGAGCTGTAAGGGCCAAGCATAAACTCTACACCATCTTGCTTAATTAATCTTTCAGCAAGTTGAGCAGCCCTTGAAGAATCTGACTCATCATCATAATAAATAATGTCAAACTTGTAACTCTTTCCACCAACTTTAACACCACCCATTTCATTAATTCGTTTTACAGCCATATTATAGCCATTTTTAGTATGCTCACCATTCGTTGAATATTTGCCAGTCAACGATACGGCAGCGCCAAGTATAATTTTGTCCCCTACTACTTTTGTAAAGCCAGGAAGAGTTATAGATAGCGATATTATAGTCGACAAAATCAATACATTTAATTTACTGATTATTTTCATTTTTCCTCCAATTTTAAATTGTCTTAAAGTCCCCTATTTCGCTTTTCCAAAATAAAAATCTAAGTTTTCTAATCTTGTTTTAAGCGCAATTCAATATTTGCACATAACACTAAGATTTTCAATGACCTTATTTGGTTCAAATTTATTCAACCGAAGTTACTGCTCATTAAATACAAAGGTATGATAATTATTTTTATTAATGCTTGCGATTTTTTTTTCGTATAGCATAAATAGATTATGGACTTATTTACTTTTGAGAATTTTTTTAATCTATTGATGTTAGTCTTTCTTCAGGCAGTATTGGGCTTTGATAACTTACTTTATATATCGCTCCAATCGAAACGAGCCCCCCTAGAAAAACAAAAGTTTGTAAGGTTTTGGGGAATAATTATGGCTGTTTTATTTCGAATTATTTTGCTTTTTGTGGTTGTAATATTAATAGATAAATTAAAAGAACCCTTTTTTGAGTTTACTATTACAGGGATTTTGACGGGAGGAGTTAACTTTTCAACAATAGTATTTTTCTTTGGAGGAATTTTCATAATCTATACTGCTGTTACAGAAATTCATCACTTAATTTCATCTGAACATCTTGAAGGTCACAAAAACAAAAGATCTGCTAGCACAACTCAGTTAATTCTAATTATAGTACTAATGAACCTTATATTTAGCTTTGACTCAATTCTTTCTGCTTTGGCAATTACAGAAGTAATGGCTTTACTAGTTCTTGCGATAATCATATCTGGTATAGCTATGCTCGTTCTAGCAGACAATGTTGCAGAGTTTCTTGAGAAGAATAAAATGTTTGAAATATTAGGGTTATTTATTCTGCTAATCGTTGGGATTGTTTTGATCGGAGAAGCAGGCCCAGCTGCAGCCCATGCAAATCACAACCCCCTGCTGCAGATAAGTATTTTTAATTATGAACTTCAACCAATGTCGAAATCAACTTTCTATTTTTCTGTTTTGATTTTATTTCTTGTTGAGATTATCCAGTCTTCTTATTCAAGAACGTTAAAAAAGAAGTGATCGAAATAAGGCTTAGTTACCTTCGTAATAAAAGCTAACGACATGCACTGCTTCTGCAAAAAACAACCATCGAGAAAAGTATAAACCTAAAAGATGTAAAAATGAGAATATAAATGCAACTAAATAACTGTCATTGTTATTTAAAAGCATTAGCCCTGAGGGAATTAAAACAGCAAACAAAAAAGATATGTAACGAATACGTTTAGAGTGCTTCCTCCCAATTTTATAAACCATTTCATTCAAAAGATAGTTCTGATTTGTATGGGCTTTATCGAATGACCTTATTGAGTTATTTTCATTAAATCCCAAAGCCGTAGATAGATTAGTTTTCATATTTTTTTCTGAAGAATCGCTGAATACCCAAAACAATATTTGGATCACCGAAAAAAATACCAATCCGTAAAGCGCATAATCCTGTTTTAATAAAATAGCGCCTCCAAGTATTGAAGCTGAAAGAAAAATTAAAGGCGTAAGCATTGTATTCCAAGCTGGAATAGATCTTAATTGGGCATAAATCATTGATGTCGTAAATACGGTAATAAAGCTGAAGATCGAAGCCATTATACCCACTAAAGAAAGACTATATTTTTCAAAAAAAACAAAACTTATATTTATGAACACCAATGATAAGCAAATGACAGAGGCTACCGCTTCTCTGCTCAACCAGCTTGAACGCCATTGTGAAAATGACTTAATAGCATTTTTTTTATTTGCTAAATGAAAAGTAGAAGAAATTAACCCTATTACTGCAAAGAATCCGCCTAATATTGAAAAAGAAATGACTTCTAATGAGGAAACCATGGAAAAATATTGAAGTATCCCAATCCATGTAATAACGCCAAAACCAAAACCTGATAAAATAGTAAAAAGTATTATAGAAGGAGCTGGATGCATTACAGTTTATCTAAAGCTTTATCAACCCAACTAAGGAAGCCTGAAACATTTAATTCAGAACTTTCTTTTCTATCTACTTCTTTATCAAAGTTCGATTTTATTCTAGGCAGCAAATATTTATTTACTGGTTTTGTTTTCATTTCAGGCATTAAGTCAACACCACTACGATCTCTCGAAATTTTTGAAACTTTTGAATTAGGGTCATTAAAATCTCCAAAAGATCTTGCTCCCGTAGGACAACTTTTCACACAAGCAGGGACTCTGTCTTCTTCTGGAAGATCTTGATTATCGATTCTGTCAACGCAAAGTGTGCATTTTTTCATTACACCGCTTAATAAATCAAGTTCTCTTGCTCCGTAAGGACAAGCCCATGCACAAAGACCACAACCCATACAATCGTCTTCATTTACTAATACAATTCCGTCCTCAGGTCTCTTGTAGCTTGCACCAGTAGGGCAAACTGTTACGCAGGGTGCATCTTCACAATGGAGGCATGACTTTGGAAAATAAAAAGGTTCACTTTCATTCTTATCCATATTCTCTTTCTCATAAGAATGAACGTGGTTAAGAAACGTTCCAATAGGTTCCTTCTGATGAGCATTTACATCGCTAAGTTGTTTTGTATCACCGGATGAGTTCCACTCTTTGCAACTTACTACGCAAGCGTGACAGCCAACACAAATGTCCAAGTCTATTAACAATCCCAATTTTTTATTTTCACATTTTGGTAAATCTGTCATTAAAACTCACTATTTAATTTGCTTTTTTCCGGTAGCAATTGGCGATTTAATTATTGGGAATTGAGGTAATGATAACTCTTTCTTGTTGTCAACTTTCTCAATTCTTACCATAAGATCGTACCATGCGGCTTGCCCAGTTATTGGGTCTGAATTACTCCATCTGTAACCATCAGGTTTTTCAGGCAGAAGGTCTGAAATAAGATGATTAAGAAGAAAACCTTTCTTTGCTTCATCTACATCATTTGCCAGCCCCCAAGTTCCTGACCGCTTTCCTATCGCATTCCAAGTCCAAATAGTATCCTTATTTTGGCCTCTCATTAATGCTACAGGGACAGTTATTGACGATGTTTCGGAAGTTACTTTTGCCCAATCTCCGTCCGTAAAACTATGTTTAGCCCATATGTCCTCAGAAACAAACAGCTTATTAGAACCATGTATCTGCCTAAGCCATATATTTTGACTACCCCAACTATGATACATTGCAGCCGGTCTTTGAGTAATAGCGCTGTAGGGAAAAGACTTTGCCTTTTCCGGATCAACGTTAGACCACCAAATAGGTAACGGATCCATTTTTTCAGAAATTCTTTTTTCAAGCTCTTTTTTTGGTTTGAGATGCTTTGGTAAATCTCTGGTTTTTTGAAGCTTCGCTAAAGGCTCCAAGTAAATCTGAAATACAAAAGGTTGCTCGGCATCATAAAGACCCATCTTTACGGCCCATTGTTGATAAGACTTATTCCAAGGTTTATAATATTGTGCCTCCAAAGGAATTTCTTCGCTCCAAAAACCACCATTCTCCTTATAACACTCAATCTGGTTATCATTCGGAGCACCTCTTCCAGATGACTTCTGATCTTCTCCTCTGAAACCAGCTAACGGCCCCACACCTGGGCGTCTTTCATGTTGTTGAATATAGTCTGCATAGCTACCGTAAAGGGCTTCTCCATTTTCCTTAATCATGCCTGGCAATTGCAACTTAACACCAAGATCCAATAATACATCTTGAAATCCGCGAACATCTCTATCTGGCTGGACAACAGGCCATCTAATTGCATCGCAAACCATATCAGGTTCTCCAATCGGCCTATCAAGCAACGAAATACAATCATGCCTCTCTAAATATGTGGTATCTGGTAAAATTAAATCGGCATATGCAACAGTTTCAGAATAATAACTATCAGAGTAAATTATTCTAGGAATTACATAGTCACCTGTATCAGAATTTTTTTCTGTAAGTTTCTTAATAGTTTCCTCAGTGTTCATCGAAGAGTTCCAAGCCATATTTGCCATATACATGAACAATGTATCGATTTTATATGGATCTCCGTTATAACAATTTGAGATCACAGTATGCATCAAACCATGAGCAGACATCGGATTTTCCCAAGTATAAGCTTTATCAATTCTAGCCATAGATCCGTCTTCTCTATAGCCTAGATCTTCAGGTCCAGCTATATAACCCAAATGCGGTCCATCTAAGGGCCTATCTTTACCAAAGTTGAAGTGAGGCTTGGGATGCGCACTACTAGGCTTAGGATAGGGAGGTTTATATCTAAAGCCTCCAGGCACATCAATTGTTCCCAATATAATTTGTAAAATATGTATAGCTCTACAAGTTTGAAATCCATTTGAATGAGCCGATATTCCTCTCATTGCGTGAAAACTTACAGGTCTACCAACAAACCTGTCTCTTTTTTTCCCTCTAAAATCAGTCCAAGTTTGATTTATGGATATGCTTTGATTAAATGCGACATCAGCTATTTGATCGGCTAAACCATTTATTGTAGTTGCCGGTATACCACATTCGTCCGCAACATTTGACGGAGCATACTTTTCATCTAGATATTTCTCAATCATTAAACTGAATACTGATGTATATGATTTCTTCCCTATTTTGTGAGCTTTGGTTAGGGCAGGTATCACTGTTTTATCAGTAAATTGCTTTAATTTACTTGTTTTTTGATCAACAACAAGAGGAACTCCATCTTTGTCCCTTAAAAACATCCCATTATCATCACTACTCTCAGACACACTTACTAAAAAGGGAGCATTGGTAAAAAACTGCAAATATTCGAGATCTATTTTTTTTCTCTGCAATAATACGTGGACAAGACTGAGTATAAGCAATCCGTCTGTCCCAGGCTTTATACCTAACCATTGATCAGCTATGGCGTTATATCCGGTTCTTACTGGATTCACAGCAACAATCTTTCCACCTCTATTTTTTAGTTTACCAAGGCCAATTTTTATAGGATTACTATCATGGTCTTCAGCAACACCAAGAAGTACCAGTAATTTTGTTTGATCCCAATCGGGAGTTCCAAATTCCCAAAATGAACCTCCTATTGTATAAATTCCTGCTGCAGCCATATTTACAGAGCAGAAACCTCCGTGAGCAGCATAGTTTGGTGTACCAAATTGTTGCGCCCACCAACCAGTGAAAGACTGAGATTGATCTCTTCCAGTAAAAAAAACAAGCTTTTCTGGTGATTTTTTTCTTAATGGTTTCAACCATTTAACAGCTATTTCTAAAGCTTTTTCCCAGGAAATTTCTTTAAATTTTCCTTCACCTCTCTCTCCCTCTCTTAACAATGGCTTTTGTAGTCTAGATGCAGCCTTATGTTGGAATATTCCAGATGAGCCTTTAGCGCATAGAACTCCTTTGTTTACAGGATGATCACGATTACCCTCAATGTGAATTACTTCATTATTCTTAACATGTACGTCTATTCCACACCTACAAGCACACATGTAGCATGTAGTTTTCGCCACAGATTGGGATGTCTTTTCAGGTTTGAAGTTCTTATTCATTTTATTAAAGTTTAAATATTAAGTATAAGAAAAAATCTAAACATTATTCACTATCAACGTATTCGAGTAAATTTTGATCTTCTTTTATTAAATCGCCCTCATTTACAAGAATTTTAACTATAGTTCCTTTTGAGTCTAATTTAAGGGGTATCTCCATTTTCATAGATTCAAGGATTATAAGGTCATCTTGCGGCAAGAACTGCTGGCCCTCTTCGCAAACTATTTTCCAAACTGTTCCTGCAACTTCAGTTGATAGAAACTTTGTCATCAATTTTTTTCCTAATCATGATTAGAATTCAATCTAGTGTAATTTTTTAATTTTTTAAACCCTAAAATAATGATAAACTAAGTTATTAAAAATTGAGCTATTTTATGAAGAATTTTTCTAAAAATAGGAAAATAGATCCTTCCAAAGCCCCTGAAAAAGCTAACGCTTTTTACGAACCCACGAATTTAGCGATTAACGAATGGAAGGCCGATAATTTAACATTGCCAGATATTTTATCAATAAACTCTTACAGGAGAAAGAGAATATTAAACGAGATGTCACAACAGAGAATAGATGCTGTATTACTTTTCGACCCTCTTAATATCAGATATGCTACAGGAACAAGTAATATGATTTTATGGAATATTCATAACCCA
>Ga0066856_10000282_pt1 | contig 18844 bp, 8 predicted proteins | sample ETNtaG_5_FD_65605 | JGI IMG/M metagenome (GOLD analysis project Ga0066856, IMG submission 65605) | Marine microbial and viral communities from oxygen minimum zone, Eastern Pacific Ocean - ETNP201406SV205 | ecosystem: Environmental > Aquatic > Marine > Oceanic | place: Pacific Ocean: Eastern...
AATGAATTTATGGAATCAATTAATGATCCATTATTGTCACTACAAAACAAGTGTGCTAAATTCTTTAGCGAAGGACTTCTTGTTTTAAAGAACAAAAAAGATGTTTACTATAATTTGAAAGGAAACAAAAACAAACTATTAACTGTTCCGTATGGTGAAGATCCTTTATTTATTTTAGCATCGTTTTTACAAAGCGATGAAGGGATAGAGGTTCTGCGAATATTGGAATCAAAACTAGATTAGTCCAGGAGGCCTCAAAAAAAGAGGCCTCTTTTTTTTTCTTATCTTTGTACAAACTAAATTTACCATGATAAATGAAGTAAGAAATACTGTGCTTTCAATTGCCAATAAAAATAATTTTGGATATATAACTCCTAATGATTTTAACTTATACGCGAGACAAGCTCAATTAGATATATTTGAGGATTATTTTTATCAGTATAATGCTTGGAATGTAAAACAAAATATTAGACAATCAGGAACAGGATATGCTGATATTGTAAAAAGTTTAGAAGAAGTTTTAGATAGTTTTTCAGCTACAAGAGCGTTAATATATAGAGGCTCTTCTTTATATGATTTACCTGAAAATTATTATTTAATTAATAAGATTAATTATTATAATACTATCATAACTACTGGAGCCACAACAAATGTTGTAACTAATGGGTTAGAAGATAATATTGCAACTTTTATAACTGATAACGTACAAGTTGGAAATTTAGTAAGTAACGATGTAACAGGTTTAAGTGCTTTTGTAACAAGTGTAATATCAGAAACAGAACTTGGTTTAAGTAATGATATTTTTGATTTACTAGGAATTGATTATGCAATTGTATCTACAACTCCATCAACAATAAAAGAAATAGAAAGGGTTTCTCAAAATAAAATATTTTATTTAAATAGCAGTCCATTAACTTATCCTACAGCAATGTATCCTGCATATGTGTTAGGCGGAGCTGATGGAGTAGGGGGATCATCTAATACTTATGGTAATACCGTAACAGTATATCCAGACACTATAGGCACACAAGGTATGGTGGTTACTCAGTATATAAGGTATCCTAGAGTCCCTAATTGGACATATGTTCAGGTAGGGGTAAATCAAGAGCCTTCATTTGATGAAAGTGCAGCAGATTATCAGGATTTTGAATTGCCTGAATCAGATGCTCCGAATTTAATAAACAAAATATTGCAGTATGCTGGTGTATCTATAAGAGACAATTCGGTTGCAGCATTTGGGAAGGCAGAAGAAACTGAAGCTAATAAACAAGAAGGACAATAATTATGGCATTTTTAACAGATTATCAATACTACGAAAATAATGGCAACGCTCCTGAAAACGAAAACTGGGGATCGTATCAATATGTTTCATTAGATGAAATTGTAACAAATTTTATACTAATGTATGTTGGTAATGATAAGCTAATAAATAATGTAGAAAAATACAATATTAGGTTTCATGCAAAAAGAGCTATCCAAGAATTAAATTATGATTCTTTAAAAGAAATTAAAATTCTTGAACTACAAGTTTGTGATACTCTTAGATATGTATTGCCTGCAGATTATGTTAATTGGGTAAGAATATCATTATACAAAGACGGATTATTATTGCCTTTAAGCGAAAATATTCAAACAAATTGGGCAGATGCTTATTTACAGGATAATAATTGTAGAATATTATTTGATCACGATGGAAAAATATTAAAACCATCTACATCTACAATTGACATGCAAAGAATTTTAAAACAAAAGAAAACTATATATCTTAATGAAATGAGCCAATATCATGGTCAAGAAGGATATTTTTATAATGGATTGTGGTACTTTGATTATCCTATAGGGGCAAGATTTGGTTTAAATACTGAAACAGCCAATCAAAACCCTACGTTTAAATTAAATAAACAAGCGGGTGTAATTAACTTTAGTTCTGATATGGCTAATGAGCTTTGTGTATTAGAATATGTTTCAGATGGTATGGAGAAAGGAGATGATGCAAATGTTAGTGTAAATAAACTTTTTGAAGAATTTATATATGCTTACATTAAATATGTTATTCTAAATAGCAAAGTAGGTATTCAGGAATATATCATAAACAGGGTTAGAAAAGAAAAAGCAGCGCTTCTAAGGAACGCAAAATTAAGATTAAGTAATATACACCCAGGAAGATTATTAATGAATCTAAGAGGGCGTGCTAAATGGATAAAGTAATATGCCTAAAATTTCCAAAAATTTTATAAAGGGACGAATGAATAAAGGCGTTGATGAACGTCTTGTTCCTCAGGGAGAGTATGTAGATGCTTTAAATGTAAGATTAGGTTCTACTGAGGGAACTGAAATTGGTGCTGTAGAAAACTCGAAAGGTAATGAGGAGTTAATTGCTCTGCAGTACAAAGGCTCTTCATTAAGTGCGGAAGCAAAATGTATTGGTGCTTATGAGGATGGGCAAGAGGAGACTATGTATTGGTTTGTTAATGATCCAGCCAATATAAATAGTGCTACAGGTAAAGTAGACTTAGTAGTCTCTTACAATACTCGTACTTTTGTTTTAATATACCATTTAATTTCTACAAGTATATTAAATTTTGATAAACAGTATCTAGTAACGGGTGTCAATAAAATTGGGGATTTATTATTTTTTACAGACAATTTAAATCCTCCTAGAAAAATAAATATTAACCGACCTTATTTGCCCCCTACTATTGCAGATGTAGATCAATTAACCGAACAAGATATAGGAGTAATTTTAGCACCTCCATTAAATTCGCCTGAAATATCTCAATATCAAATTGGAGGAGGAGAAAACTTTATGGAAGAAATTCTTATAAGTTTTGCATATAGATGGCAGTATGAAGACGGCGAGTATTCTGCGTTATCTCCTTTTAGCGAGTATGCTTTTACTCCAGGGCCTTTTAATTTTGATTATAGCACTTATAATCAAGAGGGAATGCGAAATATATATAATACAGTAGATATTACATTTGACACAGGAGGTAAAAATGTAATTGATTTGGATGTTTGTTTTAAATTTAGTACAAGTCAAGCTGTTAATGTTATTGAGCGATTTAATAAAGTAAATGAAGGGTGGCTAGACAATACTCAACAAACCCTTACTTTTACTAACAAAAAAATATATACAACCTTACCTGAAGCTCAATTACTAAGATTGTATGACAATGTGCCTTTAAAAGCTCAAGCACAAACTATTATGGGGAATAGGTTGATGTATGGAAACTACATTGATGGATTTAATATTCAAGATGAAAATGGAGCGCCAATTTATTTAGATTATGATTTAGAATTAATAAGTGAAAGCTTGTCTAATGAGGAAATAACAGCAACTCTTTCTGATCAAGTATACACTATTGACAATGCTATTACTATTCCTAATGCTAGATTTACTATAGATTTTGGGGGAGATGGTATTATATTGGAAGAAGGAGCGCAAATAGGATTTAATTTTAATTATGTTCATTATAGCTTTTCAGGAGATACAGGTAATTATGAAGACGGAACAGAACCTTTAAATGAATTTTCTGAGACGTTTTTATTTGTTCTTCAACAAGATTATACGAGTATTTATGAATTAGCAATAAGTCCTGAATTTACACAAGCTATTACTGAGTTTGTTCCTTTAGCCGACAATGAATGTTTTCCAGCTCTAGACACTGGAGCCAGTGAACAAGGCACATCTTTAACAGATATTTTTACTTGTGGGGTGGTAGCAAAATCAGGTTGGGAGAAAGTAGGATTTGGTGTAAACGCTACTCCTCAAGGGTTTCAAATTATAGCTAGTCAAGGTAGTACAGAGATTACTTTTGTTATACCTGCTTTGCAATATCAAGAATACGATCAAACTGTAATCCCTATTATTCCTATTGTTCCAAGTTCAATAGTTTATGAATATTTACAATGTACAAGCGCAGAAGGTCTTTATGCACAAGACTCATCTAAACAATCTTTACATAGCAATAGAGATTATGAAATTGCAATAGTATATATGGATGAGTATGGAAGATCAAGTACAGCATTGGTTGATACAGACAACACTGTATTTGTTTCATGTGAGAATTCAATTAATAAAAACAACATAAGAGTAACGGTTAATAACTACCCTCCTTTTTGGGCAAAAAAATACAAGTTTGTAATTAAAGAGTCAAAAGGACTTTATAGAACAATTTATAGTAATATATTTTTCAGAGAAGAAGAAACTGGAGATGCTTATTATTTATTAGATGGAGATAATCGAGATAAGGTAAAAGATAATGACACTTTGTTTATTAAAAGAGATACTAATGGCCCTATTTTAAATTGTGCATCCACTAAAGTTTTAGCATTTGGAAGTGAATCAGCAGATTTCTTGTGTAGAAGAAACGCAAATGATGATGTGGTAGAAGGAACTTGTGGACAACCAACAGGAACTTATATGAGGTTAAAACCTAGTAATTTTGCAGCTAATAAACCTCCTAACTCATTTATAGAAAGAGAAGATGGTGATGGCGATACTTATCCAACGTCTAAAGTTAATTGTAGTGTAGAAAATGAAGATTATGATCCCTCCGCCCCAATAACTCCATCAAATTCACCTTATCTTGATTTTGACATTCCTGCAGGATCTTTAATTAGAATTGTATTTGATGCTAGTAGAAACAAAAGAGGTAGTAGGTGTGGGAGTGTAAAATACGACTACGATAAAAGATTTATATCTACTCAGGACTATGATAATTTACATTCTTGGTTTGTAGGTGATAATATAGACTTCACTAATGGAATATTAGGTGGATCAGATTCTAGCATTCCAACTAATAACCAATATGAAGCAATTGAACCTTATCCTACCGATCCTTGTGAAACTCTTTTTGGAACTCCAGGATGTATTAATAACCCTAACTTAGGACCTAAAAAGTGGAACAATTATTTTGGTTTCCAAAGAAGTGAAATTGCAAGTGGTGGAAACAATGAGTTGTTTTTACGCTTTGACTCAGGTGTTCCTAAGTGTGGAAGTCCCGATAAAAGAGGATCTTATAATAAGATTATTATGGAGATTGAAAGATCTTCTACTTTAACAATTTTTGAGACTGAACCTTTAGATGCTAATGATGAGTTATATTATGAAAATGAACAATCATTTGATATTGTAAATGGATTTCATTTGTCAGGAACAGCTGATGCAGACCAAGATCAAACAGCTACATTACCAGCGATAGTTGATTTAACTTTCTTTAACTGCTATACATTTGGTAATGGAGCCGAAGAAAATTATGTTTTATCATCTTTAACTAAGCCATATGTTCAGTTTGGTGAAAAAGTAACTTCAGTATCTGAAGAAGAATTTCAAGAAGCTAATAGATTTGCAGATGTTACATATAGCGGTGTGTTTAATCAAGAATCAAACCTTAATAAACTAAACCAGTTTAATCTAGCCTTAGCTAATTTCAAAACTTTAGAAACTGACTTTGGGCCTATTAGAAAAATGCATGCAAGGCAAACAGATATTCTTACTTTGCAAGAAGATAAAATCTCTTATGTATTAGTTGGTAAAAACTTATTATCTGATGCTGCAGCAGGTGGAGCAATTACTTCTATCCCTGAAGTTTTAGGAACACAATTAGCTAGAATAGAGGAGTATGGTATAAGTAATAATCCTGAAAGCTTTGCTTCTTATGGTTATGATGTATTTTTTACTGACGCTAAAAGAAGTTCGGTAATACAACTTAAAGGTGGAAGTGCAAAAACTGATAAACTTCTGGTTATATCACAAGTTGGCATGAGGTCTTGGTTTAGAGATTTATTTGTTGATTCTTTTGAAACTCAAAAATTAGGAGGTTTTGATCCTTATATGAACGAATTTGTTATTAGTTCTAATGACACTTTAAAGCCACAGGCAGCTAATGAAGAAAATTGCGGTTATGTTTTAGATGTAAATGGAAACAATGATGTATATCAAGTATTAGTAGACTATGGAACGTTAATTGGAGATGTAGAGTTTACAGTTACTACTAATGTAGAGTTAAACATACTAGTTTGTTGGCCTACTCAGGATCTCAACAATCCAAATATTGATGTTGATATATCTCCAGGGACAACTACTGTTTCATGGAGTGGTGAAGGAGGAACAGAAAAAGAGGATGCTTATCCTACTCAGGCTTTATATTTAATTACTCCAACACTTCAGGCAGGTGATCCTGACGCTAGTTACACAATAGATTTTCCATGTATTGAAACTGAAGATGTAACAGTAAAACAAATAGTATTAAACTTCGCAGGAGATGAAGGGCAAACAACTACTGCTAGATATAGATGGACTTTAGGAAATACAACAAGCCCTTATAGTTCAACATCTGTGGTATTAGAACAAGATGGAGTTTCATTATTCAGTGAAGCCACAGGGCCAAGTTCTTTTGGTGTACTGCCAGCAAATGGAGCAACAATAACTATACAGAATTTACAAGGAGCTGGACAAACTTTTGAATTTGATCCTGCTGTGGATAAATTAAAATATTTAGCAACTAACACTAATTATGATGAGGCAGATTTAGCTACCCTAATTCCTTTACTAAATACTGCTACACCAATTACAACTACCAACTTAATTAATGAATCCAGTTTTGTTTTTCCAGGATCATCATACCTTTATTTAGTATGGGATTTAAGAGAACCTACTCCTATTGAACTGTGTTATGATGTAGCATCTATAGATGATGCGTGTTGCTCATGCAACGATCCATTACCAACAGGAACTTTTGAAGTTGTAAGATGTCAAATTGATGGTACAGGAGCTGTACCTACAGAATATATAGTGCAAGATGGAGTATTACAGATAGGGGATTTTGTTACCCTGAATGGATCGCCATTTTGTACATGGGAAATAATTGCAACCTCAGAGGTTGGAGCTACAGATACAGTTAACACAACAGAAGGAGAGTGTAGCTGTAACGCATATTTGGTAGAAAATCCAAGCGGAACAGAAACTAAAACTTTCTTTTATACAGATTGTAGTGATGACGTTCAATCTATTGATATTTCCCCAACTGGATTACAGGTTGTGTGTATGAAATCATATACTACACCTCAACCATTTAATGTTGCATTTAATAGTTGTGTGTGTGTTGTTTAAAAATTAAATTATGAGCTTAGTAAATAAATATATTGATTCTTCAGACTTTTTAACAGCAAGTGCTGTTTACGATGATGTAACGTTGCTTACAAAAGCAGCGGATGGCTATTATCAATCTAATGGAAATTGGAGACGACAAGTGAGTGGGTTATTAGGGCCTTCTTCTTTATGTGAGGAATGCGGTCTTGCTTGTGGAGGAACTTTAAGTCCACCTGGAGGAAGTGATGGATTATATTCTTTAACTTTTTCTGCGGGAACAGATCCTGCAGATATAGGAGCGATATTAATCCATTTTGATCCTAATACTATACCTGATGGTATAAGAGTTTTATACAACGGAACTTACTATAACAGACTTTCAAGTCCTACAGACGGGAATATACAATCCACAAGTGGTGTAGCTGATGCTTTTACTTTTGTAGGTGACGTTACAGATGGTTGTTTACCAGTTGCCCCCGATACTAGCGATTATGATTTTTACGATTCATTTAATGGAGCATGGAATATAGGAGATCCTTCTCCACAATCTGCCACTATAAATGTTGGAGATTATGTTGGAGGAGGAGAAAGCGAGTTTAGCGTGTTAGTTATTCCAAAACCTGATAGAGTGCCAGGTAGTGTAACTTTAGAGGTTTTAGGGCCTTGCCCTACTACAGGATGGGATGTGGAGGTAGTATGTCCAGCTCCACTTCCTTCATTTACAGGTCAAGAATTAGGAGTAGGAAATACGAGTTGTGGAGCAACAAGTCAAACCTTCTTTTTTGCTCAATTCAGGAATGCAGTAAATGCTTATCCCGTAATAAACAATCCTGTTTTTAGTGATCAATATGGAACTTATAGAGCATTGGATCAAAATTATTTAATGGACAATGGAGATGTAATAACAGTAACCGATGGGGTTGTAAGTAATATTCAAGCCTGTACTTAAAATAAAAATTATGCCAGATAATTACACATTGACATATAGCGAAACAGTAAAAGGATGGCCATCTTTTTATAGCTACTTCCCTGATTATATTATGGGTATGAATCAATACTTGTATACATTTAAGGGTGGAAGCTTATATAGACATAATACAAATCCAATTAGAAATAGATATTATGGTGTAAACTACTCATCTAGTATGACAAGTGTTTTTAACCAAGAACCCACTACTGTTAAGGTTTTTAAAACCATTGAACTTGAAAGTGATGACTCTTGGGATATTACAATGATAACAGATTTAGGAGCAGGATCTATGACTGCGGGAGAATTTGTAAAAAAAGAAGGTAGTTTCTTTGCGTTTATAAAAAGAATAAGCGGAACCCGAAATTTAGCATTAAGATCTACACAAGGAATTGGAGTTTTTGATAATACTTTAGGTGCATCACCTGGTGTTATAACTCTTGAATTTTCTTCACCGATTGCCTCGATGATTCAAGTTGGTGATGAGTGTTATTATAGCGTTTTAACAGGTATTCCTGATCCAAATAGTTATGGAGTTCCTGTAGAAATTGGCCCTATATTAACTATAAGTGGTGATAGAAAAACCATAACAGTAGATGCCGTAAATTTATTACCTCCTGGATCAGTAATTCCTGCTGCCGCATATATATTAGTTTTAAAAGACGCTGTAGCTGAATCTTATGGGGCTACAGGGTATTTCCTCGAGTTTACTATTACAAATGATAATCTAAGTCCTGTAGAGCTATTTACAGTTGATGCTGAAGTGTTTAAAAGTAATCCTTAGTTTTTTGTATCTTTGCGTTAATGGAATTTAATATAAGAAAATTAAACAGTAAAGACTATAATAATATTTTAACAAAGTGGTGGAAAGATTGGAGATGGACACCTCCACTTAAAGATTTTTTACCAGATAATGGTAAAGGAGGGTTTATAGTTTTTGAAAAAGATATTCCTGTTTGTGCAGGATACATGTATGTTACAAACTCTAAAGTTGGATGGTGTGACTGGATTGTATCTAATTTTGAGTACAAAAACAGGAAAAAAAGAAAAAAAGCATTATCTCTATTAGTAGAGGTTTTGACTCATACATTGAAATTAAGTGGCTGTAAATATGGATATGCATTATTAAAATCAGAATCTTTAATGGAGATTTATGAAAATAATGGATATATTAAAGCAGATAAGTATAACGCAGAAATGATTAAAACATTATAATATGGCAGCAGTAACAAGCGCAGTAATAGCCGTAGGAGGAGCAGCAACAAAAGGGTTTTTAGCAAATGATGCAGCAAAATCTGCAGCAAGAGATGCAGGAAGGTTAGAGATTGAACAAGATAGACTTGAGCAAGAATCAGTAGCTCGATTAGAGCAAAACTTTTATGATGCAATACGAGCAACTACTGATATTTATGACAAGCAACTTCAACTATCAAATGTACAAGGTTCTCAGATTTTAGAAGCAGCTCAAGAAGGAGATCAAAGAGGTGTATCTGCAACGGCAGGAAAATTAAAACAAGTACAAGATGCAACTAGTGGTGTAATCGCTGATAAGTTTGCAGATCAAAAAATGGAAATTGACCTGAAAAGAGCAGAGGCTTCTGAAACAGATGCAGCAAAAATTGCAGCATTATTTGATGATAGAGCTGCTGCTGCAGGATTAGAGGCTAAAGCTAAAAGAAATGAAGCAGAGCAATTAGAGGCTGCTGCAACAGGTTCTTTTATTGATGCGGGTGTTTCAGCCTTATCAGGAGCAGTTACAGCATTTGGAGGCGCAGCTGGGAAAGCAGCTCAAGAATTAGTAGACAGTGGACAGGCGGCAGATTTGACTCAGGCTCAAGGTATGTTAGATGCAGGTGGTTTTTCTAATTCAGATTTAAGAAAAATTGGTAGAGGTAAGTATGATGTTGTAAATACTGGTAAAATGTTTAGTCCTGAAGATTTTACAAAGTTTGGAAAAATAGGAGTAGATGGGCCATTAGCAGAGGGTGAGTTTTCTGATTTAGATTTTGACGAAATATCAAATATGTCTGGCGAAGAATATGATACTTTTTTCGGAACTCTTACAAAAAATCAACAAGGTATGCTTTCAGGTCTTCAAGACAATAATCAGATTTTTATTAATAACAATAAAAAAACTGGGGGGATTGGACAAGACCTAATAAGCGCATTATCAGGTATTAAAGACACAGCTGCTAATATAGCTAACATAAGAAATAAAAATTCAACTGTAAATAATAGCTTAGCAACAGATGCAAATATACAGGCTGCACAACAAGATCCTTCGGGATTCCTTAAGATATTAGGGATTGATATTAATCAATTATTTGGAAACCAATAAGATATGGGAAATGCATTAGATTCGGTAAGTAAAGCGGTAGACAGTAAATTTATAGGAGGAAATCCTTTAGAGTCTAAGTTTGCTGCAATAGATAAAGGTCTTAAAGATGTTAAGGATTGGAAAGACAATATTGACAAGCAAAGACTTGATCTTAAAACAAAAACAGCAGAACAAATTCGTGAAGCAGAAAAGTATGCTTTTGAGAACATGCCTAATTCTGAAACGGCAAAGACAAGAATTCTAGCAGACTTAGCGAAATACAAAGACCAAATGCTAATGAACGAAAGGTTAGTTCGTAATGGCGCTATACCTCCTGAAGAAAATCTTATATTTTTTCAAAATGGCAAACAGACATTTGAAATATATGCAGATCAGGTTAATAATTATGATAAAGAATTAACTAAAACTGAACAAAGAGCTAAAGGTTATTATAAAGAAAATGATGATGGTACACAAACATTTGTGCCGCCTGTGTCAGGGGAATTAGAAGCAATAAAGCAAGAAATACAAACTCAAATAGCAACACTAAGTGGAATAGAAACAAATTTTAGAGAAAATGGAATGGGTGATGTTACTTTTTTCCAAATGGAAGTAGATCCTACGACTCACGCTTATAGACCGAAAAGAGATGCTCAGGGAAATAAAATACCTCTGGCAAATACACAGCCAAACATGAGTGTGTTGGCATTAAGTCACAAAGCTAACACAAGAGCTGATAGAAGATATCTAACAACTGAAGTTGATGAATTTTCACAACAAACATCATTAACTTATGATACCATGTTTCCTGAAGGTCTGATGGTTGGAAATGTTGTTACTGACGCAAGAAACAATCCTGAGCTTAATAATTTAATAAAAACTAAGGTAGCTGCAATGACTACAGAGATTGGGGCAGTAGCAAGTTATTTTGGAAAAGACAATGGGTTTGGTGGGGAATTAGTGTCTTTTACACAATGGGATAATTTAACTGACGCGCAAAAAACTGAAACTATTACTGTTACTATATTGGATGAAAACTTAAAGGAGAAACAGATTACTTATAAGAAATATGCTAAAGTAGCAGCAGCTAATGAAAACAATGTTATTGTGCCTGAATTAGATGAAAATCAAATAGAAGCAACTCAAGGTTATGTAAGAAAAAACTTAGTAGCTGGATTACAAAAGAAAATCACAAAAGGTACTAAAGTATCACAGTTTGATCCGAATAGCAGTTCTGCAATAGGTGGTAGAAGAGCGGTTGGCGCAGGCCAAAGTGTGATTAGAGGGCTAAACAACTTAAGAGGAGCAAAAACACCTGAAGAAGTCGAATTGGCTTTACAAAAACTTTCAGGGCTTTCAGGATTAAGGTATAGTGGAATAGAAGAAATAATAGAGAAAGATGGCAGTGGAGAGGAAGTTGTGATTGGAGTTACGCTAAATCTTGGTGGTCAGTTAATTCCTGTTGAATTTGGACAAATGAAAGGAAAAGGAGCTGACAAGAAATTTGTACAAACATCAGGAAAAGACTTTATAGGTGCTAATTATGAATATTTTGCAGGAGAAAATGCGGCAGAGTTTGAGGAATCATTCAGCAAAATGCCTAAAGATTTTAAGGTATTTGAAGATGTTTCGCAACTTCCAAAAGGATCTAGAGAAAGAAAGTATAAGAGTAAAAAGACAATAAGTCTTGCTCAAGAATACGAGGTGGGTGGAAAAAACACTAATTTGTCACAACAACTAAAAGAGGTTTTTGATACTGCTGATGAAGCAGGTTTTGCATCCATGGGACTGGATTCTAAAGCTTTAGCTAGTGGAGTTAAGTCTGTAGTAACTAGTGCACTACAAGCTCAAGATGTTGACATACCCGCAGGCTTTAATGTTACAAATGATGGTAGTAAAATAACTATTGAATACACAGATGATGAAGGAATAGCTGTAAAATTTACTCAATCAATTTCTAGTGATGATGAAGATACTAAAATATTAGAAGGACTTGTTACTGATTTCCTCACTCAATTACAACGATAATTTATGGAAACTTATAAAACTCCTGCGGGCAATATTTTAAGCAAAGATGATTTAATTACTAAATACGGTCAAGAACGTTTTGATCAATTAGTAAGTGACGGAACTTTGGTTTTAGAATCTTCTGGTGACACTGAAAAAAAAAATCCAAACGAGAGTTCAAATGTAAGTTCGGAAACGGAAGTTACGGAATCTACTACAGAAACAACGGAGTCAGATGGCTCTTTGGATTCTTCAAATCCTCTATTTCAAAATAATTCTTTATTTACTACTCCTGCTGGTAATGAATTTACTCAAGAAGAACTTTTAGGTAAATATGGTGATCAGTTTTATGATTTGGTTAATAATAAGACTCTAACCTTTACAGGAAATACAAGAGAAGACACTCCTGAAGAGCCAGAGGAAGAAATTAATCTTGAAGAGATTCAAGCTTTAAATGAAGAGACTTTAAATCTTTTAAATTCAGTGGGATATTTAGACGCTGAAAATGAAGATAAACAAAAAAGAATTGAAAGTATAAAACAAAGATATATAGATCAAGGAAAAGAAGTTCCTTCAGATGAAGAAGCAGAAAAAATATACCAAAGAGATTATGGTAATTTAGGTTCATTTAGGATGGATGCAAAAACAGGTGAACTCATTATGATGTCCCCATGGGAAGTACAAAGTCTGGATTCTCAAGAAAAATACTATTCTGTAAAAGATGAGAATGGCAATATTGTAAGGAAAAAAGGTAGTGAATTAGATCCTAAAGTTCTAGATGCAATAGAATCTTATAAAATATCAAAACTTGATCCTCTGCTTGCATTAACAAATTTAGGAATTGTAAGCAATGCATATGGAGATATTGACTTAACAGAGGAAGAAATAAGGCTTTCTGGTGGAGTAGATGATGATCTTTTATTAAAAGCAAAAATAAACCCCACAAGCTTTGCTCAATGGGCAAAAAAAAACAACAGAAAAGAAGGTTCTACTTATAGGTTTTTTAAAACACTTATTACTAGCGATGAAGGAGATGAGTTTGAAGAACAAAAAAGCCAGTACGAAAAGATGCAAAGTTATAACGCAAACCTTTTGAACGATATAACACGGGAAATGTCAAGAGTCGAATCTGTATTGCGATTTACCACGAATCCTGAAGAGGTGAAAAAACTAAAGAAAGCTCAACGAGTGTTACAAGAGAAGTTTGTAGAAACCGCTATAACAATGAACAACACTATTGAGTTGTTTCCAAAGTTTAAGGAGCTCACAGAAGATAAAGATTTAAGAGATAGAAAAAGGATGTATTTGGCTGCAAAGGAAGGTGGACTCAAAGAAGCAGGTGTTGGATTAATGGAATTAGCCGCAACTGGAGGGAACACAATATCTACTTTTGCAGTAGACTTTTTTGCTTCTATACCCGAATTTGTTGATCAAAGATTATATCAAGCAGGGTATGATAAAAAAGGTATTTTCAAAGGATTAAGTGAGCTGATAAGCGATAGTGCAGATCACCTAGAGCTAGACACAGGTGCGGTAAAAAGAAGCGCTTTTGTTCAAGGTAAGCCAGTTTATTACAATGGTGAAAAATTTTATGTAGACAAAGCAGGTCAAGTTATTGATTCAAACACCAACGTAAGCATGAAAGGTATTTTATCAAGTGCTGAAATTGCAGACATTGTTTCAAGAGCTAAAGATGTTCCGAATGAAGAAATTAATTGGACAGGGGGCTCTGTATTGCAGGGGGGAGTTCAGACGCTATCTAATCTTTATGCGCTTATTAGAACAAGCGGTAAAATGAACAAGAAATTAAATTTTAAAGGAAATAGAGGAGGGATGTATGCTATGGGTATGACTTCCTATATGAGTAGTTTAAACTCAAGTGTAGAAGATGTTCAAGAACAATTAATGGCCGCTGGTATGGGTGAAGAAGAGGCTTTAGATATAGCCATAAATGCAGGAAATGCAATTGCTTCTTTAGATGGAATTTTTTCAGGGTTAGCAGGTGGTAATCAAAAATTACTAACTGGGTTAAATGGTGTAAAAAAAGAAATAATAAATTTAGCAGTCACAAGAGGTAAAGACTTTTCGGGAAAACAATTAAAACAAAAAGCACTAGAGTTAGGAAAAGAAAACATGAAGGAGCTTTTCGTAGAAGAGCTTCCTGTTTTGTTTAGTGAAAAAGGAATTAATTATTTAGTAAATGAAACTATAGGAAGAGATGTTTTAGATGCTAGCATAACTAAGGCCAACGTAATAGAGACAGCTGTTATGACGATAGGAGCCACTTCTACTTTGGGTGGGAGAAACCTATTAACAGGGAACAAAAGAAAAGACTTTGTAAGATTAATAGCTAAAGACGTAGATAACTTAAATGAAACTTTAAATCAGTTAGTTAAAGACGGTGAGCTTACTAAAGAACAAGCTTATAATGCTTTTAATGAAGTTTATAGTATGCAGGCAGGTGAGCTTAAAACAAAAGGAACTATCAAAATGTCTAAAAATGTTGAGCAAGCTGCTGATCTATTAAGTGCTAGAGAAAGACTTGTGGATCAACGAATAGGATTGGAAGGAGCTCTAAAAGAAGATATTGACAGTAGAATTGCTGATGTTGATGCTCAAATAAGCAAATTAGCTGAAAACGATCTTAAAGAAGCACAGGCTATTATTGATGGGAAAGTAGATGCAACTTCAGAAACAGTAACAGAGATTGAAGATAGTGTTGCTTTAGAAAGTTTAAAGAAAGACGGGATTGAAAATCCTACAGATAAACAAATAGCAGATAAAAAATTACAACTAATACAAGAACAAGATGCCATTCAAAAGCAAGAAACAGGAGATATATCTCAGGATCAACAATCCGAAACTACACAAGAAGTGGAAGGCGAAGTACGGCTCACTCCTGAGCAGGAAGCGCAGAACGAAATAGAATCGTTAAACGAAAGTGAACAACCTTCCCTCGAAACTGAAGAGGAAGGTACGATGAGTGTGAACACAGAAAGAGTAGATTCCGTTGTAGACGGAATAATTGAAAAAACCAAAGGACGTAATAAAAGAAGAGGAAACAAGGACAACAAAGTTTCCGAACAAGAAAATGCACTTAAGTATTTAGAGCAATCTTCTGTGTTTAATGATCAAATGAACGACACAGAAAGAGAGGCTGCAGTTCAAAGAATAAACAAAAAACTAGGACTAGAAATACCTTCGCCTACTAAAAGACAAATAGATTCTAAAAAGAAAAAAGATAAGAAATTTGTAACTGTTAATGAATCTACAGCTTTAAAAGACCAAATTAAATTGGAAGCTAAAGCTGCTAGGGATGCAAAAAAAGACCAGGATAGTAGAAGAAAATCTCTTTATAGTGCAATAAAGAATTTGCGTAAAATGGGTAACATTAGTTTAACTAAGGCAAAGCAACTTATAAAACAAGTTTCTACAGTAAATCTAAATAACACTAAAAAAGTTCAAAGTGTTTTAGACTATGTAGAAAAAACAATGAATAATGCTGAATATGAAGCAAAACTCAAGAAAGCAAAATCTTTACAGAAACAAATTAATAAGTCATTAAAAGGCAAAGAAGCATCTTTGTCTGATGCAGCTAAACAATTTACTAGAGTTGATCCTAGTTCAGTAAAAGATATTGATGTTTATTTAGAAAATGCTCAATCTATAAAAGATGGTCTAAAAAAGACTAAGAAAACAAAAAAAGGTCTTAAAACTAGTCAACCCTTTAATATTAAAAAAATTGATCAATACAGTAAGAAAGAAATAAATGACCAGAAGAAAGCTAATTATGAATTAGCTAAAGAATCTTTTCAAGAATTAACAGGGTTAGATCCAACAGAATTAACTCTTGAGGAGGTTAGAGAAGCTCTTTATGAGATTGAAGGCAAAACCATGACTCCTGAAGCAAAAGCAGAGTTTGAAAAAAACAAAAAGAAAGAAGTTGATAAGGCAATTAAAAATGCATTTAATAATACTAAAATAAATATTAAACAAAGTTTGGCTAATGGAGACTTAGATTTAAGTAATGAAAAAAAACGATTAGTAAGAGACTTTCTTAATATGGATTTAAGTCTTTTAAGTACCTCACAAAAAATGGCTGTATTAGATTCAATAATGAATTTTGAAATGAATCAGTCTACAGGTGGCATGCAATCTATATTAAGTCAATATAGAGGAAACAAAGGAATGGTAGATTTAAATAAAAGTGGAATTAAATCTATAGAAAATAGTACATGGACAGGTAGGTTTTGGAATAAATATATATCTACACTTCCAAATGCCTTTGATTTAATGTTTAAATCTCAATCTAAGGCCAGAAAAGTAATGAAAGCTTTAGGAGTGCAAGACCTAGTTAATGGAGCAAACAAGGCTAGAACTGAGGCAAAACAAGCAGAATCAGATTATGCCGATGCATTTAGAAAAAAGAAAATGCAAAATGGAAAATACTTTGATGCTAAAAATAATACAGAAAGAGGAGTTTTAGCTGAGGTAAGAAGAGTGTCGCCTGGAACTGAAGCTGAACAACAAGCAGAATTTGAAAAAAGCAAAAAACTTGTAGAGCAAACGTATAAAAGGTTGTTAGAAAGTAAAGATCCTAACAATATAAAAAAGGGAGAATTAATAAAAGAATCTTATGATAAATTATTAGCTGATTCAAACACTATAAATGATGTTGAGTCTAAAGTTGATCCAGCAAATTTAGAAGGTGTAAATTACATTACACAGATGTGGGCTAATAAATATGGAGACTTAGCAGACACTTCTTTAAATGTATATAATAGAAATCTAGGGCAAGACATTAATTACACCCCTAGGAATGTTATAAAAATAAATCCAGAGGAAAGCACAAGGGATATTACCGAACCTATGTTTAATCCTGAAGGAAATAGAAAGAACGCATATGATAAGGAAGCAGGAGTTTTAAAAGAGACAACAAAACCTAGTTCTTTAAAAGAGAACAGAGTCTTAAATTTAGATTTTGATAGACAAAATTTAAATAATTATGAAGCAGCATTGACGGATATATTTACAGCACCTTCTATTCAACAAATAAAAGGAGCAAGGGAATCCGAAGCATTTAAAAAAGTATTTCCAAACGATCAGTCAAGAAAAATTTTAGATGATAGAGTTAATTTGTATGTAGACAAAAAACGTGGGGTTGGAGACTTCAACAAAGAGGATTCTGCTATTTTAAATGCAGTAGATAAATTAGCTACTTTTGGTGTGGTTCGTGCATTAGGTGGAATAACACAGCCTTTTAAACAAATGATTCCAATCTATAATACCATGACTAATGCAGGTATAAAAAACACTTACTTAGGAGCTAAATTAGTTTTCGATAAACAAGTAAATGAAGCCATAAATAAATCAGGTATGCCTATTGCAAACAGAGGTGTACAATCTCAAGCTGATTTAAACTCATTAAATAGTCAAATTGAAAACGACACATCAATTAGTGATGAAAAGGGGTTTAAAAATAAATCTAAGAAAGCAGGTAAAAAGGTAATTGATGGATTTGATAAAGTCAATAAATATATTTTACAGAAAACACTTGTTGATCCTGATGTGGGAACTGCAAGAGCTTCTTTCATTGCATACTATATTCAAGCTGAAGGAAAAAGAGGTATCCCATCAAATGAAATAGACTGGAGCAAACCTTTAAATCAATCTAGTTTAGATTTTGCACAACAACAAGTTGATAGACAGCAAAACGCATCAGACCAGGACTTACAGGGTGGTGCATTTACTAGCAATAATTTAGCTACATCAATTATAAGAAAAACTCTTTTACCGTTTTCTAACTTTTTGTTAAATCAAAAAACAAGAATGTATGCAGATATCAATACTTTGGTAAACAATCCTACGGCTGAACCTGGTGACAAAGCAGCAGCAGCAAAATCATTAGCTGGTTTAGGTGTTGAAACAATAATGTTTAATTCCTTAGGTTTGGCAATATCTTCTATGCTTTCAAAGTTGTCAGAGGGACTAACAGGAGAAGATGAAGAAGACTATAGACCTGATTGGGAAAAGAGAATGGATCAAAGAGAGAAAAGTAAAAAAAGATTTAAAAATCAAGTAACGGGTAGAGCAGGAAATATGGTTGCTGATATTATATCTCCTTTGCCACCTGCAAATGACATTTTATTAAGTGGAGCAAATACTTTTTTAAATATTGTTCAAGAAGGAGAGGATGATCCTTGGAAGTTTTTTGCAAATACTGACAAGGAGTTATTAGATCAACTAGGTGTATTAGGTATAGGAGGTAAGAAAATATCCGTTCTCAAAGACATGATTATGACTGCTAAAACAGGTGAGTATAAAAACAGTTACGGAAAAACCTCAAAGGTTAGCAAACACGCACGAGAAAAAATTTCTCAAGTTGCTGTAATATATACACTTCATTTAATGAATGTAATTCCAATTTCTGAAGCTGGTTATGTTAGTGAGAGATTATTTA
>Ga0066856_10000283_pt1 | contig 18698 bp, 15 predicted proteins | sample ETNtaG_5_FD_65605 | JGI IMG/M metagenome (GOLD analysis project Ga0066856, IMG submission 65605) | Marine microbial and viral communities from oxygen minimum zone, Eastern Pacific Ocean - ETNP201406SV205 | ecosystem: Environmental > Aquatic > Marine > Oceanic | place: Pacific Ocean: Eastern...
TTGTGGATGATAAAATTGAGTTTGAATACTGAGAAAGTAGCTAAATTATTCTATGGAACACACCCGTACAAAATAGCATACAAAAGACTATACGGATTTCCAGACAAAGACAGTTTGTTTTTCAAAAGACATTTTGAAAGCAATCCAAACGCAATCAATGAATGGTGGTTTGACATGCCAACGACAGATGAAGAAAAATCTGTTAGAGTTAATTGTTATAATTTCTTAAGAAAGTTTAAAGACGTTAAATTCAATAATGGTGCTCATACACATGCGTATTTTAAGTATAAATCAGACTACGAAGAAGCTAGAAATAGGTATGTAGATTTACACAAATCTTACGCTGAACCACTAGTTGAAAATCTCAAAGAAGTATTAGATAGCTTTGACCGTAGAGTAGAACTAAAAAATAATCTATGGTTCAAAACATACAAATATAAGATAGTATTCAAGCCTAATAGAGATTTCATTGACCATACAGGGCATGACTTGTATAAAATGTACGCACATAATACAAATTATAGACTTAACTCTAATATGAAACGATATGACCCTGACTATTTACGAACACATCAAAAGAAAAGACATATTCATCACCAATATCAGCTATATGCTATATATTGCCTAGATAAAATCGATGCAGACTTGCTAACTTTCGTTGCAAGTGAGTGTATTGGTACCATAACAAAAGCCGTGCTATTAAGTGATTTAGATAAATAAGTATAGTTATTATTGAACAAACTATACAGGTTAATTACGAAGGGTTGAAGAATATATGGCACGTAAAACAGTTACACTTTTACCACAAACAGGTAGTCTTGAATTAGATACTACTGGAAATGCAGTCCCTGGTGATAGCTATTACGGTTATACAGATGGGATACATACAGTAGCTATTTACGGTCAAGCATTATCGGGAAGAGTTAAAATACAAGGAACATTGGCAACTAATCCAACAGAAGATGATTGGTTTGACATACTTTTTAGCGGATTACCATATAAAGACTACACAAATTTCACAGGAGTTGAAGGCTTCACATTCGTGGCTAACTTAGTTTATTTAAGAGCATCTTTAGATAGAACTTCATTGGGTATATCAGATTTTACTCAAGCAGGTTATGTAGAGAAAATCTTTTTGAATTACTAAAGGAACACAGATATGAGCATTAACGCACAACCATTTAGTCCTACATTTAAACTAGTTGGCAATTTGTCGGAAAGCCAAATTTTAGTTTATGATGCTAGTGAAAATGCGTTTGTAAACGCAACTAATACGGGTGCATCTGGAGGCGCTGGTTTAACTTCTGTACTTAATACAGGTACTGGAGTTGGATTAGGACAGGCTACAGGCACAGCCCTAGAATTAAAAAGTCTTATAGCCGGCACAAATTTAACTATTACAGACAACGGTACTGGATTAGTACTTGACGTAGCAGGAGCCTCACAATCAGGTTTAATAGACGGTACAAACTTAGGTACTGGTTTAGGAATTATAAAAGGCAACAATACAGCAGGAACTACACTTGAAACAAAGAGTATTACAGTTGGAACTGGCCTTTCTATCTCAGAAGCAAATGATACTCTAACTATTGACTTAACAGCAAATGTCAATGGCATGTTAGAGATTGCAAACAATTTATCCGATGTAGCCGACACTACAACAGCAAGAACAAATTTAGACGTATATTCAAAAGCAGAAACAGATTCAAAATATATCAGATTAGATGCTCATAGTATTCCTACTGTTGATAATACTTTTGATATAGGTTCTTCATTAAAAAGATTTAACGATATTTACGCTGAAACATTCCAAGGTACAGCCTTACTAGCAGACAATCTTACTATTGTAGGTTCTGCACAAGGCGAAGTATTAACATGGAATGGTTCAACATGGGTTGCTTCACAACCAACAGGTGGTGGAGGCGGTGGAGGCGCAGGCGTCCCACAAACTCTTTCTTTATTAGGTCAATCACTTACAATATCAGGTGGTAACACAATTACATTACCATCATATAATGATGATGACCCATTTATAAGATTAGACCAATCAAGTGTTCCGACAGTAACAAATACATTTGATATTGGTTCTTCAACATTCAAATTTAACGACATTTACGCTGAAACTTTTCAAGGTACTGCGGTAGCGGCTGATACTCTTACAGTAACAGGTACAGCAGGTCAAGTTTTAACATATAACGGTAGTCAATGGTTAGCGGCTGACCCACAAGGTGCAGGAGGTGGAGGAAGTTCTACACCACAAACACTTGCATTAAACGGTACACAGATAGCAATTTCTTCTGGTAACTCAGTTGACATAGGTCCACTTATCAGTACTGATTATAATAATCTATCTAATAAGCCTACAATACCAGCAGACGTATCAGACTTAACAGATACAGGTAATTTACTATCAGGTGGTTCTTCTGATTGGGCAAGTATTACAAACAAGCCTACGACAGTAGCAGGTTTTGGTATTACAGATGCTTTTGATGGTGCATATGGGTCACTAACAGGTGCTCCAACTATACCAGCAGATGTTTCAGATTTAACAGATACAGGAAACTTACTAGTTGGTTCACAATCACTAACACTAACAGGTACACAACTTGCAATTTCAGGTGGTAACACAGTTGATTTTGCTGGTATGTTTACAGATACAGATAATCAAACTCTATCGTTCAATACTACAAACAATATCTTAACTATAGCAAATGGTAACACTGTAGACTTATCAACTTTAGCTGGCGGTGGTGGTGCTTCTGCAATGGCAGATTTATCAGACGTAGATAGTGTTGATACAGTAACTACTGGTGATATGCTTTTACATGATGGAAGCGAATACAAATTCGTTAATCTTGAAAGTGAAATCAATACTCGTATTAACGTAAGAGTTCCTGTACTTATTGGACAATCAACTATTGATGATTTAGGTGACGTTTCAGTAACAGGCACACAAGATGGTCAATTCTTAGTATACAATAATACATCAGGTGAATGGGAAAATCAGACAGTAAATCTATCTGGTTCAATCGCAGGTGCATCAGATTCAACTATTGCGAATACACAACAATTTCAATCATTACAATGGAGTGGTACAGCATGGGTAAACGCTTATCCTAGCATACAGCATCTATCAGATATTGATAGACTAAACAATCCATCAAACGGTGATACTCTAAAATGGAATGCGACTAGCAGTCAATATGAATATGCTCCGGCAGTTACTTCTGACCAAGCACTTTCTACTACAGACGATGTTACATTTAATAATATTACTGCAACAAATCTTATTCAAGCAAATGCATTCGAAGGTAAAATATACGACACAAACGGTAATGTTCTACTTGATAATACTAGTGGAAATGCAGGGTTCGGTGGTAATATCTCATCAAACGGATCTTCATCATTCTCAGGTACAGTAGATTTCAATGGTGCAACAATTCAGAATTTAGATATATCACTAGGTGATTTATCAAACGTAAGTACAGCTACACCAACTACTGGTCATGTTTTAAAATGGACAGGTACAGAATGGTCACCGGCGGCAGACTCAACTGCTACAGGTGGTGCAGGTATATCTCTAACAGATTTAAGTGCAGGCGTTGGTTTACAATACAATAATACTTTAGGTTTATTCACATTAAATGCGGCGATGACTGACTTACTAGATGTAGACACATCGGGTATTACTAACGGTCAAGTTCTAAAATGGAATGCATCAGCAAGTCAATTTGAACCAGAAAATGAATTTTCAATATCAACAACAGATGATGTAACAGAAGGTTCTTCAAATTATTATTATACTACAGCAAGATTTGATTCAAATTTCAATACTAAAACATCAGATGATTTACCGGGTGGTTCAACAAATCTTTATTACACAGATGCATTAGTAGATAATAGAGTAAACGTATTACTACAAGCTGGTCCAGGTATTAATATTCTACCATCACCGACACCAGGTGCTCCAATTACGATTGAGAACACAAGTGCAGGTACTAGTTATACAGATGCAGACGCCAGAAACGCAGTTTCAGTTTCAACAGGCGCGGCATCAGGTAGTGGTGGATTAGCTTACAATAGTTCTACAGGTGCATTTACATTTGCTCCGGCAGACTTATCAAGCTACAGCACATTCAGTGGTGATTACGATGACTTGACTAATAAACCAAGTATTGTAACATTGAATGCATTAAGTGTTTCAAATGGTACAGCAAATGGCGGTGGATCATTATCTTATAATAGTGCATCAGGACAATTCACATTTACTCCACCGGATCTTTCAACGTATAGTACATTCGATGGTGATTATAATAGCTTAACTAATAAGCCTTCATTATTTGATGGAGCATATTCATCTCTAACAGGTGCACCTACTATACCAAGTGCATTAGGTGATTTAACAATGCCTTCAGGTACTACTGGTCAAGTTCTTACAACTGACGGTTCTGGTAACTTTAGTTTCTCTACTGTAACAGGTGGCGGATCATCATATGGTGACTCAGATGTTGAATCATACATGGGTCAATTTGATTTTCATATCTTACCAGATACAAATGCTACATATGATATTGGTAGTGCAAGTAACAAAATTAGACACTTATTCTTAAGTGATAACTCATTATACATTGGTAACAACACTCTTAATACAACAGGTTCAAACTTGATGTTTAACAGCCAAGATGTAATGGACTACACAAATATTAAAAACAAACCAACTATTCCTACAGATGTTGACGATTTAACAGATACAGGAAACTTACTAGGTGGTACGTCTTATACAGCAGGTACAGGTTTACAATTAAACACTAATACTTTCTCATTGAATGCAAATTTAAGTGATTTACAAAATGTTTCAACTAACGCTCCAAATACTGGTCAAGTTCTTAAGTGGTCAGGTTCAGAGTGGGCGCCAGTTAATGAATCAGGTGGTACACCAGACTTATCAAGTTCTTCTGTTGGAGACTTAAACGATGTTAACATTGCAGGTATCAGTACAGGCGAATTCTTAGCATGGGATGGTACTAAATTTGTAGCACAAGCAGGAAGTACAACTGACTTATCAAGCGAATCAATTACAGAATTATCAGATGTTTCTACAGACTCACCAAACAACGGTGACGTATTAACATGGAACAGTAGTAGCTCATCATATGCACCAGCGGCGCCATCAGGCGGTGGTGGAGGTGGAGGTGGAACTTCTACTGAAAGATTTAAGTTAAACTATGCAACTAATGGTAGTTTGAGTACAATCTCAAATGCTTCAACTGGTGTGAGTGCAACAATTTTATCAACTACAGGCGGTGACGTAGAGATTACTTTCTCAGGTCACAGTTATCCGCCGGCTAATATATTAATATATGGATATGCAAGAGCATCTAACCAATATGTTATCATGCCACTGAACAAAGATATTTCAACTCGTACAGTAGCAGGTGGTGGGGTAGCTGGTTCTCCGACAGCGTTCGGTTCACTAGGCTCATCGGTAACAACATTAAAACTTAGAGAAGCAGACACAGGCGCTTCTCGTTCATTTGGTACTGATACTCATGCATGGATCGTATTTACAATGATGTAAGAATAGGAATACTTTGAATGGCGATTAATTATAAGACTAGTGCAATCGACCTAAACGTCCCGGCTAAAGTTCTTCCCTGCAACGTCTTAACAGCAACTCCCCTAGCAAATTGGGAGTACGATGATGGTAAAGGCGACCCATGGTGGGGCGGAAGCGGAAACGCTAAAGCCTATAGATGGGAAATTAGTATGACTGTAACAACAATACAGCATGGTTCTCATTTAACTAGAACAAGCAGACAGTTTAACGGTTATGATATCGTAGTAGGTGATTTTATCGCTGGTGCGACTGATGGTCGTGCATTACAGATTGTAAGTATTTCTGCAAAAACGGCTTTTACTGTTACATGTCAGGTAGAAGATAGATTAAGATATAATACATTCAGAAGTGCATCAGGTACAGGTATATTTAACGTACCAGGTGGTGCAGTAGTATTTCAAATTAATGAAGAAGGTGATCCTATGTTGGATCCACTACCAACTGGTATCGTTTCAAGTGACTTCTATGCAAACGTAAACTCACGTTTCAAATATTTAAATCCTCAAATGAATTACGTTCTTGAACAAACAGCTAATGGCTTTGAAGAAGGTGATGTTATTTGTATGGATGCAACAACAGGTGCATTTGAATTAGCGGCACCAGATAATATTGAAAGATTAGTAGGTACAGTAACACACCCAGGTCCAGGACCAAATAGATTTTTATTAAGACCAGCTAATGGTGTTATTGATTTCGTTCCAGGTTTACCAGGAAATAAAGGTGACTTTGTTTATCCTGCAATCGACGGTTCAGGAGATTTAACTTTAACAGATACGGGTGTTGCTATTTTCTTAAAATTAGTAGATGAAGTTCCTAGTGTTACACGTGGAACAGTTATTAATGGTCAAGCAACAGCAGGCGACACCATGAATATTAACGGTGAAGATATTATTTTTATAACAAGTAGCTTAGGTAATGTATCAGTACAAAATGCAGTTACAGATATTAATGCAAAAACAGCCGACCATAAAGTAACAGCATCGGCAAGTCCAGCACCAAATGAAATAACATCAGATATTGCAACTTATGGTTCAGCATACGGTCTTATTGGTGGGTTTGCACCGTTCTCAGCTTCAATCAATGGCTCAGTAGTAAACTTTAGCACGACAGCGGCAGGACAAGCCGCATATGGTATGGCAGTTGCTATTGCAGACGATATGGCCGCAGACATTAATGCGGCAGGTATTACTGATATTACAGCATCAGTAAATTCAGGTAACTTAGTTATAAGTCAAGCACAAGGTAGTGCTATAACTATCGTTAATACATCACCAGATGCAAACAATAATAACTTTGCTGGTATGAATTCATGTGCATCGTTGGGACTAACTTACGCAGGTAGTTCTAATGTTTTTGTTCTTCAATTAGAAAGAACAGATGGTGGTGAAATTATTCTACAAGATTCTGTTGGTTCAGCAACTAATGATTTTGGTATCTTAAGTGGACATACAGGTTCATATGCTGTTGGTCTTAATGTTGAGCAAGGTGTTCGTAAAGCAGGAACTACAGTTGTTTCTAATATAGCGGCCCGTGATGCTATTCCAGTTAAATTAGCAGGTGATAGTGTTTATATTCTTGACACTGGACAAGGTGAATGGGCTATGCATGTATGGGATGGTACACAATGGAATATCGTTGCTACACAAGATAGTGCTTCTACAGATGCAAACTCTTTATCACATACATATACAATGCCAAGTGCATCATTTGGTACTACAGAAGTTGTAACTCTAGGTCGTATATCAGATAACTCTAGGGTTGTAAGTGTTCTTGTAGAAGTTATTACACCGTTAACAGGTTATGCAGGTGGTCCTAATAATTTAGTACCGGCATTAGAAGTAGGTACTGTAGCAGATCCTAGTAGATTTATGACAGAAGACCAAAACGATGTTGAAGGTTTAGGATCATATACAACAACTCCAGACTTTCATTATGAAGGTACAACTGAACTAGAGATTAAATGTTCACTAGAACATCTAAATGCAAATGCTGGTGAAGTTAAAGTCACAGTAACATACGTATAAACTACGTATAAAACATAATTAATCTAACAGCTAAATACAATCAGTAAGAGTTTTACCGGGCTTCAAGCCTGATGTTCTTAATCTCTTATCATTACTGATGTTTCTTCCGGTAATTACATTTCAAATAAAATTGAGAAAATATAGATGGGCGTATTGTATATTCAATATTATATGTCTTAACCTTAATAGCTATTAAATTCTAAGGAGAAACTAAAATGGCTGACATTAAAAACTTTGGTATCCGTGGTATTGGTGCTGATGTTCAGTTCGGTAAGTCGGGCGGTCGTGTTGTTTATGATTCAGGTAATTCCCTGTTCAAAGTAACAACTGACGGTACTACACTTGGCAACATGAACGTAGCAACTCCTACAGCGGACAACCATGCGGCAAACAAAAGCTATGTTGATTCAGTAGCACAAGGTCTTGATGTAAAAGACTCAGTGCGTGTTGCTTCAACTGGTACTGTCAATATCGGCACTCCAGCATCGTCAATGGACGGTGTTAACTTGAATGCTGGTGACAGAATCCTTCTAAAGGATCAAACAACTCAAACCGAAAACGGTATCTACGAATATGATTCAGGTGGTCTTACAAGAGCATCCGACATGGACGCGGCTGGCGAATTCGTCGGTGCATTCTTCTTTGTTGAAGAAGGTACTGTAAACTCAGACCAAGGTTACGTAATGACTACTGATGGACCAATTACAGTTGGAACATCAAACATTGTGTTTACTAAATTTACTGGTACAGGTCAAATCACTGCTGGTGACGCCTTATCAAAATCAGGTAATACTCTAAACGTAAACGTTGATGGTACTTACATCATGGTTAATGGTTCAGATGAACTAACAATCAAAGGTACTACAACAACTGGTCAATCACTATTATCAGATGGTTCAGGCGGTGTGGCTTATGGCGCAGTTGACCTAACTTCTGCTAGTGCAGTTTCAGGTGCTCTAGGCTTAGCCAATGGTGGCTTAGGCGTAGATGCTTCTCAAACATCAGGCAAAGGCACTGCTCGTTCAAACTTGGGTCTTGGTACTATATCAACTCAAGATGCTAACGCAGTAGCAATTACTGGTGGTACTGTAGACTTATCTGGTGGTACATTAACTCTAGCAAACGACCAATTATCAGGTGATGTTATCTCTGGTGGTACAATCGACGGTGCTAACCTACAAGGTGGTGCTGGTGTTTCTATCTCTCAGTATGACATAACTGTTGGTGCTGGTAAAACACTAGACGTTGACGGTACACTAGACGTAGACGGTGCGGCTGGTTCTGCAATAGACAACGTAATCATCGGTGCAACTACATCGGCGGCAGGTACATTCTCAACAATGACAACTGATGCGGCTGATATTAACGGTGGTAACATTGATGCAACAGTTATTGGTGCTACAACGGCGGCTAATGCCACTTTTGCAGATGCTAACGTAACTGGTAAATTATATGTTGACGAAATCGAAGCATACACTACTAATGGCGACATTACTTTCAACTCACTAATCGTTACTACTCAAGGTATTAACGTTGCTGGTGCAGGCATCTCAGGTGCAGGTTCTACAACAACTGATACTCTAGTAGTTGATACAATCAGTGAAAAAACTGTAGGTAACGGCGTAGTAATTGATGGTGTAACGCTAAAAGATGCCGGTGTTGCGGCAACGGGTGTTTCTACATTCGCTGACTTAACAGCAACAACAGCCGATATCAATGCTGGTACAGTAGACAACACTGTAATAGGTGCTTCTACATCAGCGGCTGGTACGTTCTCAACTATGACTACAGCAGGTGCGGCAATTACAGGCGGCACAATCGCAGGTACGGCAATCGATATGACTGGTCAAACTTTGACTTTTGATAACGATGCTATTTCAGGCGACAAAATCGATGGCGGAACAATTTCTGACTTCGCTTCAACAGGTATCGATGATAACGCAACTTCAACACAGATAACAGTTACAGATACTGCCGTAACAATGGGCGGTAATGCAATCGTTACTGGTGACTTGACAGTTAACGGTACATTGACATCTATCAACACAACTAATACTGAAATCACTGACAACTCAATCGTTTTAAACAACGGTGAAACAGCGGCAGGCGTAACAGCCGGTACAGCTGGTCTTGAGATTGACAGAGGTACAGCCGACAATGCGACATTCCAGTGGAATGAAACTGACGATGTATTTGAACTAAAAGTAGGTACTGCACTAGCAGACTTAAAAATTGGTTCACAGGTCATGGACGCTATCTCAGTTGATACAATCAACGAGAAGACAAATGGCGCTGGCATCACTTTCGCAGACGCAGTATCAGGATCAGATGCAACATTCTCTGGTTCAGTTTCAGTAGACACTATTAGTGAAAACTCCGTAGGTAACGGTGTTGCAATCGATGGTGCATCTATTAAAGACGGTGTTCTAACTGGTGGCGTAACTCTAGGCGCGGCGGACACAGCAGATTTATCAGCTGGTACTCTAACTCTAGCAAACGACCAAATCTCAGGTGACAAAATTGAAGGTGGTACAATTAATGCTATCACAATCAATACAATGACATCTGGTACAGTAGATATCGACGGCGGTGCAATCGACGGAACAACAATCGGTGGTGGTACATCAGCGGCTGGTACGTTCTCAACATTAACTTCTGACTCAGTTGACTTAAATGGTGGTGCTATTGACGGCGCAGTAATTGGTGCAAATGCATCAGCGGCGGCAACTTTCACAACTATGACAACAGATAGTGCAGATATCAACGGCGGTGCGATTGATGGTACAATTATCGGTGGTACAACTCCAGCGGCAGTAACGGCTTCAACGCTAAGTTCTGCTAACGCGGCAATCACAGGTGGTGCAATTTCAGGTGCAAACTTGACTTCATCAGTTGTTGATTTCGATGGTGGTGCTATTGATGGAACAACTATCGGTTCAGCTACTTCGGCGGCTGGTACTTTCTCTACACTAACGTCAAATAACGTAACACTAACAGGTGGTACAGCTTCATTGGCTACAGTAACAGCGACAAACCTAAACTCAGGTAACGCTACAATTACTGGTGGTTCAATCGCAGGTACAGATGTTGACATGAGTGGTGCAACTCTAACATTAGATGCTGACTCAATCAATGGCGACAAAGTACACGGTGGTTCAATCTCAGCGGCTAATTTAGCAGGTACAACAGGTAACACTATCGCTGGTTATGATATCACAGTTGGCGCAGGCAAAACATTAGACGTATCTTCAGGTACTCTAACTCTTGCGGCAGACCAAATCTCTGGTAACTCAATCGACGGTGGAACTATCTCTGACTTTGCTTCAACAGGTATTGATGATAATGCTACAGCAACTAAAATCACATTAGATGATACAGATGCTACATTCGGTGTTAACATTGATGCAGGTTCAAACACTCTTGATGCTGGTGCTTCAACTCTAGCTTCATTGACAGTTTCAGGCAATGCAGTTGTAAACGGTGACTTAACAGTTTCAGGTTCAGTAACTACTACTCTATCAGAAACAGTAAACATCGAAGACAACACTATTGTTTTAAACTCAAATGAAACTGGTGCTCCATCACAAGACGGTGGTATCGAAGTAAATCGTGGTACTTCTGACAGTGCGGCTATCAACTGGAACGAAACAACAGACCGTTGGGAAGCAAAAGTTGGTACTAGTTATGCAGACGTAACAATCAACGACTTAGTAGTTTCAGAAATCACACTAGCTAACGCTCTTCCATTAACAATGGGTGGTACGCATACTGATACATCATCATTTGCGGCATCATCATTAATGACTATGGACGGCTCAGGTGGCGTGACTGAAATGGCTAAAGGCTCTAACTCAACAGTACTTAAAGTAAATGGTTCTGGTGCGTTAGGTTATGCTCAAGTTGATTTAACAGCGGACGTAACTGGAACTCTACCAATCGCTAACGGTGGTACAGGTCTAACTTCTGCAAGTTCAGACAACATGGTAATGACTTCTGATGGAACTAACTTTGCAATGGAATATGTGCAACAAGTAAGAAACTCATCAGGTGTTAAAGTTGTCGATACGGCTAACGCTTCATCAGGAACTGCTGAATTCCTAGATATAACAAATGCGGCAGGTAAGTTAACACTTACAGCCAAAAATGCGGCTCTATCAGGCACTGTAGATATGTATCTACAAGGTCAGAACGGCGGTGATGTTTATATCGTAGGTCAATCAGGCGAAGCCCTAATTCAGGGTGAGGCTGATGCTGACTTAACTGTATCAGGTGGTGATTCATCAGCTGGTGCGGCAGGTGACTTAGTACTTAAAGGTGGTAACGGTTCTGCTTCTGGTGATTCAGGTGCAGTTGTTATCAAAGGCGGTAACGGCGGCTCTGCTGACGGTAACGTTCAAGTTACAAGTGCAGATGACGAGGCTATCGCTACATTTACTGCTACAGCAAATGCAGTTGATTACTTTGAAATGCACAATGGTACTGGCGGTGTAGAACTTCATTCAGAAGGTACTACAGCGGACGTTAACATTACACTAGCACCAAAAGGTGACGGTCTTGTAATCGCTCCAGGTTCATACGACATGTCAGGTGGCGGAAACAAAGCATTCGCAACCAAAGACTATGTTGATGGTGCGGCGGCTGGTTCCGTTGACTTTGGTGTACGTAGAGTAGCATTCGCGGCGAACGGTTCTTCATCGTTTGCTATCGGTACTGTAGCTAACGTTTCAGGCAAAGCATACTACGTTTCTAGAATCACTGCTAAAGTGACTACAGCATTCGTAGGTGCAGATGAGTTAACTGTCTCAGACGGTACAAACACACTAGTAGGTGTTAATGATGTGGATCTATCAGAAGGTGGTATCTACGTTATAGACCTAGGCTATGAAACAGCAACGGCAGGTGGTGCAACACTAACAGCTTCTATCGGTAACGGTGGATCTGCGGCGTCTCCATCAACTGGTAATGTTGTGGTAACAGCGGAGTACAAACAAATCTAATTTGTTTAATACTTAATACACTTATAGAGGGAGCCGAGAAATCGGCTCTCTTTTTTTACCTCTACTGCAAATTATGATAAATAGATAAGTAACAATATAACTTAACGACAGTGAGAAATCGCTGACTTTAAAAATAGAACGTTGAGGGAAAAATGGCAGTAGTATTAAACGCAAAAGGTACCAGTGTACCTTACTTTAAGATAGGTAAAACAGGCATCACGCTCTTTCAGGGCGGTAACGATCCTCACGCTACTTTAGGATATCCAGTCGCAGAACATGATATCTGGATAGACACTAACGATAAAACAGTAAAATTCAGAACAGGATCAGCTACCTGGGATCCAATAGCAGACAATTTAGACGATTTAACAGACGTAGATTTAACAGGTCTAGCTGATGGTAATTTTCTAAGATATAATTCATCAACATCAAATTGGGAAGTACACGAAGTTACTGGCGGTCTTGCTAGTGATTGGGGTAGTGTTGCAGAAAACCCAATAACATTTGATGGATATAGTGGTGATATTTGGACAGTTAATACAGGAACAAGTACAGCGGCTTACAGTCAAAACGTATCAATTGGCGGAAATCTCTCAGTAACAGGTGATGCAACTATATCTGGTAATCTTACATTCGGTAATGCAGATACAGATACAGTGGCATTATCAGCCGAAATCGTTTCAAACATTATTCCAGATGCAGATGCAACTTATAATTTAGGTTCAAGTACTAAAACTTGGGATACTTTGCATGTACAAGATATAAACATTTCAAGTGATGTAAATTATGCACAAGGTTCAAAAGCAATATTCAATAGTGCTTTAGAAATCTACAATAACGGTAATAATACATTCTTTGACGATGTAGGTGCGGGTACATTCTTCTATAGGTCAGGAACACAAACATTTCAAAATGCCGCTGGTGCTAAAACAATGGCTGTAATGAATGCATCTAATTCTGTAGACTTAAATTATAATGGCTCAACAAAATTTCAAACTACTAATACTGGTGTAAATGTAACAGGAGATGTTATTACATCTGGTACAGTAGGTAGTTCAACCACAGGTGCTATGCAATTTCCAGTAGGTACAACTGCACAAAGACCAGGAACAGCAACATCAGGCATGGTACGTTTTAATTCTGAAACATCTCGATTTGAAGGATACAATGGTAGTAATTGGATTAATATCGATATACCAGATGATTGGGGCTCAGTAGCGGATACTCCGTAATGATTTATCCAGTAGTCTTTTGGCCTGGTTCTTATGGGAGTGTAGTTTGTCACTTTATAAATCTACATAAAAATTTCTATCAATTACCTCACGCCTTTACACCAACAGAATTCGGAATTGCAAGACAATTAGATGGTCCTTTTCATATAGGTAAAGACGGTAGTTTTTTAATTAATAAGAAAAGTAGAAGACCTTTAAATTCATATGTTAAAAGCATTATTGATACTTACGATATTGCAGTTAAAACTACCACTCCCCATGAAGTACTTGAACTAGATGATTTTTCAAATGTTAAACCTATAGTTGTTATTCCAAATTTATCAAATCTGCAATGGCGTATAGAAGATAAAAACGAACATCTTCATGTACCACTATCTATGCCGACAAGACATGAATATAAACAATGGTTAAAAGATATAGAAAGTTATGAACACTTTAAATTAAATATCGATGATTTTTGGTCTTGGGCGGAGATGCGAGATGCTAAAAATTTAGATAAATCTTACTTAAAACTATGTGAATATATAGATAGCGAACCTAGACCCACAGTAGGTCTTGATATCTCAAGAATAGAGTGGTTCGTTGTCGGTGAATAGTAAAGATATATTTAAAATACTACAAGAGTGGTATAAAGAACGTCAACGTCACAAAGACAAATCCTTTAAAGAATGGCTTAAACATGTAGGCGGTTTATGGGTGTCCAAAGAAGAATGGGCTAAATTAGGTCGTTGGGAAACATGGAAACAACCAGCAAAAGATACCGGAAAAGGCATCGGAAAGATGTTTTTAACTAAGTTACTCACAGTAATAATCATTATAATTGTCGCTACACTGTTCAATCTCTAACATTTCGCCTTCCTCAAATGATAAATACATATGATGAGAGCATTAACAACAAGGCGAGGAACATTATAATGAATATAGAAAGAGTAATATGGCATGCGCCAGAGTATTTTAGCAGATGGAGATTGTTTCCTAGAGCGTTTATTTCAATGTACATCTATCTTTTGTACGATGTTACGCAATGGTTTATGGCATTACCAGACCCAAATACTCAACAAGCAGGTCTTGTATCTGTAATCGTAGGTGCTGGAGCGGCATGGTTCGGTTTATATGTTAATTCAAGTTCAAGTAAATTTGAACAAGTTGAAGTACGTAGCGGATCAACAATGGTAAAAGCATCAGATAACAGAGATACAGCAAAAGAAAAAGCAGAGGCAAAAGGCCCTAAGGAATACTAGGAAAAGACAATGGCAAACTTTAAACATCACATAAGATTAATGATGAAAGAAGAATGGAACAAACACGATATTAAAGGTGTTATTACTGTTCTTAAGAAAGCTATTGCCAATATATTTGAGCCAAGAGAAGATGGCACCGCAGTAGTCTATCATATGATGGACGATTTTCATGTGTATGATTTTCGTATGAATAGAGCGGTAACAGAAGCCGAAGCAGAAGTAGTGTTAAAGTTATTACAAAACTGGACTGCGAAAGATTTTACTATGGAAATTACTACTAGTGAAAAATTTGACATTCCAGAGGGTGAGACCGAAATAGATTTATCTTCAATACGACATAATAGATGGGTTTCTAGTCGTGTTGCAGAAGGATGGAGATATGGTCTACGATTTGACGAAGAGGCTAAAACCGATCCCAGATTACGACCGTATCATGAACTAACGGAAAAGCTGAAAAATCTATGATTTTTCGACTTGACTTTGGTTCAAAAATGATATATTATTAAAGTATAGGTATATAAAATGTCTGGAATAAAACGAATATATGGTCTTGAAGAAAAGAACTACTTTAAGTTCTTTGGTATTGATGAAAAGCAAGGGATAAGTGTGCGTAGTCTTACGACACATTATAAGAAGATTCTAACAATCCTTAAGAAGGATACATCATTTACAGGACAAGACAGATTAGCATTTGCCAACAGGGCTTTTGAGACCTTGGCAGATCCTATCGCCCGTGCAAGATATATACTTGAATTAAAAGGTCATGAAAATGATTTCAGAGACGGTGCTAGACCTGATGATATGGTTTTCATTAATCAACTGAAACATCAACTTGAAGAACAAACTACAAGCGAAGATGTTGTTTCTTTTATTGAAGAATTAAAAGACCAAACTCAGTTTATTAAAGACCAAATTGAACAAAGCATTGATACATATCAGAATTATAAAACTGCTAGTGGATTATTAAATAGATTTTACGAAATATCAGAAATCCACCAAGAAGCAAAATCGAAACAAGAAAAGATTGAGGAGGGGATAACCTATGTTGTATTTAACAGATGATTCCACAACAAGAATTAAAAAATGGTTATCTCAGAACCCAGGTAAAAAAGTAAGATTGAGTATAAAAACAGCCGGTTGTACTGGTTTCATGTACGAAGTTACACTTGACGAAAAATTTAATATAGAAGATGACTTTGCTATTAAATACGATGACTTTGACATTCTAGTAGAACATAAATATTTTCACACTATTGACGGAGCAACATTGGATTATGTTACTGATACTAAGAGTATGAGTTCGCATTTTGAACTTGTAAGTAATCCAAATGAAAAAGCACGTTGTGGATGTGGAGAGAGTTTTACGGTATGAATGAAAGATTAAACATAGAAAAACAAGCAATAAATCAAGCACGTAGATGCCAAAGGAACTGGAACCTTTCTAAAGAAGTAGATGAGGATCACATAGACCATTGGATTTATCTAGCAACTACGGCACCATCAAAACAAGATGAAAGTTTTTTTGATTTATATGTCGTTACTGACAGAACAAAATTAGATTATCTATACAAGGAGCATTCATGGGGATTTACAATGTTGCCTGGTATGAAAGATTGGGTCGGCAGAAACCCACAAATGGGAGCAAACTGTTTGTTTGTTTTCAATAGAAAGATGAATGAAGAAGAAATTCGTAATAACGAAAAAGATGGAAGTGTAAGAGACCCTAATGCTTCAAGTAGATGGGACAATGCATTTACATCGATTGGTATAGCAAGTGGCATAGTAGCCTTCAGTGCAAATATGATGGGTTATGTTACTGGTTATGGTAAGAATTTTGGTTATATTGAAGAACCAAAGCACAGTCAAGATGTATGGGGTGAAGTTCTCGGCATTAAGAAAGAAGATAACAACTTGACATACAGTTTGGGAATTGGTTACCCAGATGAAAGTCTTCAATGGTATCAAAGTAAAGATAATAACGAATATCTGACAGGAGGGCCTGTTAACTATTCAATCATGTCTACTGATACTGATTTAAAATATTCAACATATTCTAAATTAGACAGAGATATAAAGGTGTGGCGAGTATGATTTTTACAGAAAAAGCGGCTACGAGAGTAGAAGAAATTATAAAAGAACAGGGTGAATCTTCTGGTACGGCATTAAGAGTGTTCGTAGAAGGAGGAGGTTGCCACGGGTTCAGTTACGGTTTTGGTTTTGAAAAAGACCTTAAAGATGATGACAGTATCTATGAAACTAATGGCGTGAAGTTGGTAGTAGATAGTATGTCAATCATGTATCTAGCAGATGCAAAAGTAGATTATATCTCTAGCCTACAAGGCGACAGATTTGTAATCGATAACCCAGGAGCACAAACTACATGCGGATGTGGTAGTAGCTTCTCAGTATAATCAACCAGAGGACGAAAGAAAAATAATGGAAGTAAAAGATAAAGTGTACGAAATAACTGCACGAAAAATGAAACGGCAGGTCTCTGACTTGAATGATGATACCAATCTAAAGAAAGATTTGGGTGCTGATAGTATCGATACAGTTGAAATTGTATTTGAAGTAGAAGAATTCTATAAAATTGCTATTCCAGATGAATACGCAGAAACTATCAATACTATTGGTGATGCAGTCAAGTGTGTAGAGGACATGCTAAAAAATCAATAGGATGATATTATGTCGAAAACTCTAAGGTGGTGGTTGTTCTTTTGCATATCACTAACAATCATGGGAATATCTCATTATTTCGGATTGTTTTATGAATTATACGAAAAGGACGTAACTAAGATTAGCTTTGGTATTATAGGCTTGTATATATTTACAAGTTTGTATATCGGTAAGTTAACGATGGATTATAAAGAAGGTGAAAACATCGATTCCGGGTTAGGTGTCGGTTGGTTCATATCAGAAAGTATGTTGGCGTTAGGTATGATAGGTACCGTAGCAGGATTTATTCTGATGTTAGGTTCAAGTTTTGAAGGATTAGATGTAGATGATACTGCAAGTCTAAAAGAAACTCTAACAGATATGGCTATGGGTATGAGTACTGCATTGTATACGACACTTACAGGTCTTATATTCAGTCAGTTTACTAAAATACAGTTAGTCAACCTTGAGAGTCGTGACTGATGAACAAAAACAAATACAAAAGCACAGTAGGATTTACAGACTTATTATTCAATCTATTAGTAGGTTTCGTATTTCTATTCATAATCGCTTTTATATTAATCAATCCAATAACAAAGAAAGCAGATGTACCTAAAAAAGCAGAGTACATGATTGTAATTGAATGGCCTACTGTAGTAGCAGATGATATTGACTTATGGGTTAAAGATCCTGCAGGCAATACAGTTTCTTTTATAAAGAAAGAAAATGGTTTTATGAATCTTGAAAAAGATGATTTGGGACATTCAAATGATACAACTGTAGATGAATACGGTAATAGAAAAGTAATTTATATCAATAGAGAAGTAATCACATTACGTGGTATTATAAAAGGAAGATATCAAGTAGCCGCTCATGTATATGCAATGCGACCTTGGCAAGCAAAAAAGAATATTGAAAAGAAAGATTTGATA
>Ga0066856_10000286_pt1 | contig 18667 bp, 2 predicted proteins | sample ETNtaG_5_FD_65605 | JGI IMG/M metagenome (GOLD analysis project Ga0066856, IMG submission 65605) | Marine microbial and viral communities from oxygen minimum zone, Eastern Pacific Ocean - ETNP201406SV205 | ecosystem: Environmental > Aquatic > Marine > Oceanic | place: Pacific Ocean: Eastern...
GAGAAATTAATCCACCAGATCCACCACCAATAGCATTAGAGCTTGCATTAGTTGTAGATACAATATTAAATGTATCAACACCAGAGTTTTGAACTGTGAATAGTGTAGTATTCATAGAAGATGCTGAGATACCACCAGTCTCTTTAAGACCCTTAAAGAATGCAAATGACTTACCACTATCTTCAAATCCATGATCTCTATGTGTAACTTCAATATACTTATTATTTCCTCTAAATCTCTCTAGATCAGCACTGCTACTTGCTTCTGCACTTGTACGTATGGAACCAGAGTCCATAGTTTCATAACCTATGTTATCGTTTGTTAACATAACACTAGCAGTTCTAGAAATATCAAACTCTGCTCTGTTAAGCTGGAACTTAATATCTTCCTTAAGGTTCTCTGTCCAAGAATCCACGTTCTGTGATCTGTAAACAGATCCCAATCCAGGTTGTACTGTAACAGTTCCTGAACCTGCAGGTTCTCCAACTTCAGAAGCCCAGACTTCATAATCAGTAGAATCGGTCTCGATAACAAAAGCATACTCTGTATCATTCTGTAAATATACAGGATAATCAAATTCAAACTCAGTTGGTATACTACCAGCAACATCAGTTACTAGATTTGTAGATACGCCCATTCTGACTGCTGGTGTATCGATCTCTACAATTGCTTCTACAGCAGCACCAGCATTACCAGAACCAGTTCCAGCAATAACAATAGATGGAGCACTTGTATACCCAGAACCAGTTATAGAAACTTCGGCATTGAATAACTTACCACCAGATATTCCCAATGTTCCAGCTGCGGTAGTACCACCTGGTAACTGTGGACTCTCGATAGTCATTGCTGCACTATCATAGTAAGAACCAGCACCAATAACTTTAAGATCAACAATCGATCCAGAATCCTTAGCAATAGTAACAGATATTGAAGTATTATTTGTATTATTTGCTAGAGTTATTGATGGAGCAATAAGTTGTTCTCCTGCTTGGAAAGAATTACCATTATTATTAGAAAGAACTAGTGTGTATACTTGATCTGCTGATACTGGTATCTTATCTGCAGCTCCTGGTAATACTTCAATACCAGTCCTATCAAAGACTTTGAATATAGGTCCAGTAGCACCTGATACTTGTCCAGTTACAATCTCACCAACCTCAAGAGATGTCTCTTGTGATACATAAAACTTTAACTTGGTTTCAGGAGAAATAGTCTTCTCTGTACCAGGAACAATATAAGTTCCTGGCTTACCACTTACTGTATTAGTAATATAAGTTCTTACTGGAACCTTAGATGCCTTTTTATTGAAGAAGAGATACAAACTAGTAACAAATACACCACCATCATATCCTTCTACCTTAAATGTTTGTGCTAATGGACTTGGTTTCTTCTGTGTACTTGTATCAAGATCAACAATCTGCTTACCTTCGTTAGACTTAAGATATGCAGGTAATGTTGAAACGATACTACCAGGATTAGCAGGTAGTATACCTGTTGGGTAGTACTTAACTTCAGTGTATGTTTCTACAGTGTCTTTATTACTATCTGTAGAGCTTGAAGTAAATCTAATTGTTTTCTCACCAGTTGTGAATTGTAACTGTTCAGAAGTGGTATCGTAACTTGTATTGTAGATATAGTTATTCCAAGTAGTTCCTTGTGTTGGGGCATAACCATTAGGTATTATAAGAAGACCACTAGCATTACCACCATCATCTGTGATAATATCAGATCCAAATGTTGATAGTGAATTACCAGGTATTCCTGTAAATCTTAAATCAGGGTTGCACCATCTACCAACACTCCTACCCTCTATAAAAGGATAGATCTTAGTATTAGGCTTCATCCTACTAACAGTAAACTTAACTGCTTTTGTTCTAGCAAATTGTTGTAATGATGTAGCAACTGCTGTTTCGCCAACTTGTTTTGTGTTAATACCTTTACCAGTCTCATTATTCTGTGGACTGATGTTAGATGAACTTGCTACATTAGCAATCTTAACTGTTGAAGATACCTGATCTGAATTAATATCAGAAAGAGGTCCAATGTTAAAGAAGTTCTGATTTGATCCAACCCAGTTTACTGAATAAGAATTGTACAAGCTTGAATATGCATCACGTACATTTTTCTTAGCAAGGAATATAGTATAGAGTTGAGTGTTATTATCAGATATTAAAGGAGCATCTGTATTCTCATACCACGAATCTACAGGTGTATTGAGAGATGCATCTCCAACATACTGAATAACCACAAATGGATTTGGGTTAATAGTCTTGGTAGCAAAGCTATTATCTAATAAAGATAGATTAGAATATGGAAGAGTAATAACATCTTTAGATCTTCTATATCCAGAAATTACTCTCTCATCTTCTTTTGTATTAACTTCAATTAAATCAAAGGAATCTTCTCTAGACTGTGGTCTTAATACAGATTGTTTTGTATCAATAGAACAACTATAATCAATAGATCCAAGGTTACCTACCTTATGAGTCTCGAAGTTATCTACAACAAATCCACTCTTAAATCTTTCAAGTCCTACTTCATCCTTGATCTGCATATTTAATGCTTGCTGCTCAAGAACACTAAGGAGTGTATAGTACTCCAACCTTTCAACACGCTTCTCTAACTTGCCGATATCACGCATTGTATAACGCTTGTTATCAACAGGTATAACACGAACGTCATTACTTGTAGTAGTATATGCAGGTATGTAAAGATAGGTCAAAGGTATAGCATCATCAATACCCTCTGGTCTTGATGGGTTAAGTGAAGAGTTACCTTCCTTAACTATAAACTCACCTTTCTTAGTCAAGAAGATACCATCAATTCTATCAAGATATTGGTTTTGATAGAATGATATTGTATAAGGAAGATTAGAATCAGATGCTGGACAACTAGAAGTAACACCACCACTACCAGTAAACTCATTGAAAGCAGACTCGGTAAAGGTAGACTTGTCTTGGAAACCAGTAATAGTAGCTTCAGTATCAACCTTTGGTCTGAAGTCAACAACATCTCTAAGGTTGGTTATACCATATACAGATGAGTTGAATGTAGGAATCTCATCAGCAGAAACACCTGCTTCATGTACATAAGAATCCACTACACAGAAATCACCTTGTGAATGATCAAAGTAATCAAATGATGCTAATAACTGTCCAGTAGGTAAATCAAAACCTGGTTTTAGAACAATACGAGATACATCATATAAAGTATCACGTTGACCATCATCAAATGTGAACCTATTGGTAACATCAGTACCAGTAATAAGATTACCAGCAGTATCTACATTTGGAGGTGCAGTTGAAGAACCTTCGTAAACATAATTAAGCTTAATAGCATCAGAATATGATACTGTATTAATTTCAGTTGCATTTACATCCTGTCCTCTCAAAGGAAGAACCCTATCACCAGATGGAACAATTACAATCTGTTTATTTTTAACAAGTGTTTTTAATCTAGGTCTAGACTTAGTAATCTCCAATGTTGCTGTAAGCTTAAGAGTAGGAAAAATACTATTATTATTTGGCATTGCACCAAAATAATTTTCAGGAAGTGCTATACTAACACTACCAGCAGTTAATCCACTAGTAGTATCTGTAGAAGTTGCAACATCTACAACAGAAGCTGGAACATATATGATATCTCCAGTCTCTACAGAAGGTGCATCTCCTTTCTTAAGTACAGTCAGAATAAAATTATCTTCTCTAAACTCTACAAACTTCTGTGTACCAAATTCCAACTGTGCTTTAAATGTTACTGTTCCACCAGTAGAAGATGAATCTAATACAAAATCCTTTCTTTGATAATACTTAATAGCAGTATCATCAACATTCTTAACTAATGACTTGATCTGCTTACTACCAGTTGGGAATATTAAAGTAGATTTGGATCCATTTGCAATCTTTGGTCTTACTCTTAGTACAGTTGTACTAGTTACATTAGAAGGAAGTAAAGAATCTAGGTATATCCTCGATTTCTTTGTTCCCTGTGGTTTAGTTGCTTGTTGTACTATTGCCTGAATGAGGTTGTTGTTTGTGTCACTGAACTGAACTAGATCTCCCTGTACAACACTCTTTGATGCGTCACCACCAAAACCTGTACACTCAATATATTGATTACCCTCTACACCACTAAAACTAAAGTCGGTTATATTGGTACTAGTAACATATTGCTCTCTAAACATCTCAACATCACTAGTAAACAAGTTAGGTGCTTGAGCTCCTGCAGGTGCTACACCAAATCTAGCCCACATAGACTTAACATTCTGTGGTGTGTATGTTTGTACGACATTCTTAAACAATACAGCACGTATTATAGCAGCATTAGCAGTAGACCAACTACTATTATTAGTTAAAGCAACTACTGATGGCGGTGATGAGTAGGTATTAGATAATGCATCTCTATTCTTAATAGTCGCTGCAGCATAACCACCACTTTCAATTACTGAAGTGATAACAGATGGATCATATATTACACCATCTATAGATATAGTCTCTAGTCCACCATAATTAGATCCTCTATCATCAACAACGAAGTGAGATATAGTATTTTCTCTAGCAATCCTTAGAGAATTTCCTTTTTCATCAAATATTGTTTCCCCTTCAACAAACTGTCCATTAAGAACCTTACAATATAATAACTGACCAGAAGATAAAAGACCGTTTGGTGAACCTTCAATTACTCCATAAGCACCACTTTTACTACCAGTAATATAAGTACCAGCTGCAAATGGAGTTGCCTCTAACGTAGGTGTAGGAATAACACTATCTACAGTGATCTTAGTTAAGAATGTTGGATTGAAATACGACATCTTGAAAGTCGTATTATATCTACTAGATCCAGCAATTCTTCCCTTAGATAGAATAGTATCAGAGTCTGAATCAAATCCAACACCTCTTTCTTGTAAATGGAAATCCTTAGGCTTAGCAAGACCGATTGTAGGAACAATCATCTCACTATAAGAAACAACATAACCAAGCAATTCAGCTGTAGAAGATCCTTCTGCTCCAGCCTCTGTGAAATAGAGATATGTTCTACTATCAATACCACCACCAAGAGGATTATAATCTCTTAGATGTGTATCAACAACATCTCTAGGTCCAACAAAAGTAAATTCAACTAATTCTGCAGAAGCTCCTTGATAAGAAGATGGAAAATCTACATTAGTACCACTAAACTTAGAATAAGCAAGAGTTGTAAGTTCTACTGCTTGATTAGCATTACCCGAACCACCCTTTCTTACCCAAAAACTTCCGTGTGATGTCTCCCAAGTACTAGGTACAATCTCACCCCATGATCTACCAGCTCCAGCAGCACTTACACTAACAAGTACAGTCTTGATTGCTACATCAGAATCATATGTAAATGTCCTTCTATTACGAGTCTGTTTATGTGAAGCTATTACCTTACCATTAGTCTTATCTTCTGTACTGTTAAGACCTAATGATCCATCACCAAATGTACTGTTAAGATATAGTGTTGGGTATGCTGTTAACTCAGCATCAAATGCATTTAAAGGAACTGTATTATAAGTGTTAGTTAGATAGAAGCTTGCAAGACCACTATGCTTAAGAGTTATATTATCTCTCTCAAGTGATTCTCTAGATTTGTTAACAGTTAGATACTTACTCTCCTTATTAACAATCTCATATCCCTTAATATATGCCTTACCAACTCCTACTGCTGCAATCATCTTCTGAGATGCTTCAGTAATAGTTAAACCATTAACCAATCCATCAACACCTACACCATAAAGACCTTTGTTACCGTCTTTCTGATAATACTCTCTCAATTCTGTTGGGAATGATTCAACAACATAATCACCAGACTCATCAAATGTTCTTCTTGCTAGAGTCTCTTCAATTACATTATATTCTGCCTGTTTTACTTTTCTCTGTACAGATCCCTTCTTAACAGTTAAAAGTTGTATGAAATTGCTATCTGTAGAAGCATTATAATCATACTTAGCTAATCCTAGAGTGATTGATAAACGATGAGCTCCAGGAGCACTAAAGTTTGCAAATCCTCTTGCTTGATCATAGAGTGTTGAATCCTCTTCAGGAGTGATTAAAGACTCTGTGATTTTAAATCCTACTTTAGCAGATGGAATATCAATATATGGTTCTAGAATGATAAGATCAGAATCATTACGAACAAAATGACCATTAACAAAGTAGATACCTTCTTCCACTTGTACAGCAGAAGCAAATCCCATTGCTGGACTGGTGATGGAGGTCTCTACATCAGTATCAGGATCCTTTAAAGTAATAGAGGTAGGCAGAACACTTCCATCAGTTCCAACTACCATAAGTGGAGTATTTACTCCATCAACAACTTCTAGAGTCTCACCTTGTCTAAAAGTAGACTCATTGTTAGAATTACCACTGCTAGTGTAGTTTACATATAGTGTATCTGCAGTTGTAGTGGTACTATATCTAGTGGATACAATTGTACCAGTAACACCAGACGTGATGCCTTTTAACGTCTGACCTACTAGTTGTTTAATATCATACTTTTTGAAGACAATATTACCTCCCTCTGATACTGCGACTTCAGTAACAGAAGAAAGTTTAACGTAATCTAGTTTATTGTTTAATCCTACTTCACCAGGAATAACTAGATCACCTTGTTTAAATTGTTTACGTCCAAAAGATTCAATCTGATTTTGTAAAACAGATTGAAGTTGAGTTAGTTCTCTCGCTTGTATTGAGTAACCAGGTCGAAAAAGAAATCGATAGAAATTCTTAGACGCACTGTAGTCATCATAGTACGGACTTACATTTAGATTCGTCTTTTGTGGCATCGTAAACCATTAGCTAACATGGAAGATTAGAATTCGATTACGAGCTTGATGTCCTCTATTTGGTCAGCAGCTCTTGTAATCAGTCTCCTGTTCTCTATGTATACGAGTTCTCCAGAGTTATTCTTGATCTCTGGATTCGCCAAACCACTTGCAAATGTTACGCCTTCGGTAGTTGATGAGTATGTGCTATCAGGGTTAACTGATACAGAAGTACCACCATCAACGATAGCAGAACTTGAATTGTTTTCAAATGCTCTTACTACACCACCATCGGTATGTGCTTTTGGTGATTGGAAGTACTTAAGAATACCGCCATTACCATTACCATCTGCAGTCCAAGAAACAACGGTTCCTTTAGCAGTTCCAGCACCACCATTTAAAGTTTGTGTGATTGTATTATCTTTTCCGAAAGAAGAACTAGTGAGTCCAGTTCCTGATACTCTTACGGCGTATACACCAGAAAGGGTGTTTGCAGTAGCATAGTTTGATGATCCCCACTGCAGTGGATCTTTAATAAGTCCGATTCTACGGAAGTCATTATCAACTGGGAAGTCTCCAGATCCTTCTGCATAAGTCAAACGGACGTTAACCATTACACGCTTACCATTAAGCTCCTGTGCAAGATCAGCACCATGTCCACCAGCAGGAGGAATGATAACTTCAAGAGCACCAAGAGCAGAAGCAGAAATAGTTTCAGGAGTACTTAGAGATGCATCAGAGAATAAACCATAAGCATTTCCACCAGCACCAGTACCTGTACCAGATTTAAGTGCAACACTACCATAAGTATAACTGTTACCTGCAGTTTGAACTTCAACTGCACTTATAGCACCAGTACCATCAGTGGTAATCTTAGCAACACCATCTGCTCCATCTCCTAAGATAGGACCATATAGAGTAGCACCAGTAGGAAGAGCAGAACCAGCATCTGAAATCAAGATGGTATCAATAGCACCATCTGTAGCAGCTGGACCAGCATATGTACCAATAGGCATAAAGTCACTGGATAAGAAATCCATGACCTGTTGTGTTGTCATTGTATAAAGGTACTTCCAAACGTAACCGTCAGTAGGACCAGTATACACACCAGAAGCATAGTTATTTGCTGTAGTAGGCATATCAGATGCGTTACCACCACCAGAAACTACATCTTCCTTATTGTAAAGGCACTTAAATACTTCGTAGTTATTGTTCATTACATAGAACTTAGCAGCTCCCAAAGAAGTTGCTCCTGTAGCAGCAGCCTTTGCAGTACCACCTGAAGCAGGTGCAGCACTGTAGTCAGGCTTGTACATATCAAACTTAGGGTTGGTAACTGTGTTCCAGTTATAACGTGAAACTACAGAAACAACATTGGATGACTCTACCCTTTTAGCAGCAATGAGCTCGTCATAGATACTCTGCTTCTCTTCTTGGTTGTCTAAAGGAGTAGGTGCATTCGTTTCATCGGCAATACGATACACACCCGCTTTAGCTTCAGCACCAGTATCAGAACCACCTGTATATCCCTTAAGTAGATTACCAGCAGTCGGAGTACCAGCAGCAGGGGTAGGAGAGTAAACAAGAATTGAATTAGGATTTACCTTACGGATAGTTGCCTTCCATGTGGTAGATCCATATGCAGTACCACCAGCAGCACCAGAATCATACACTTCTTCACCGACATTAAATGCAGTAGCATTAGCATTGTAGATCTCTAGATACGAATCCCATTGATCCGAACGACCAACGAAGAAATACATTCGTGCACGATCCGCACTAGTATCGTTTGCACCTTCCGTAAGGGATTCTAGAAATTGTTGTGCATTAAAAATGCGAAACTTTTCTGATATGATTGCCGACATAATTGAAAATTGGGTAGTTTTGTACTACAGGATATCCGAGTTATTTATATTTATACTTGTCTAACTACAGTTCCTGCAGTTTCAGTTGTTAGACCTGAAGGTTGAATAGTATCTGAATTACCGTAGTCAACGATGAAACGATCAGATAATTTTGAACTATAAGCGATACGGAACTTACCAACTTGTATCACACCTGTTGCATCAAATGCAGCAGTAGTTGATACCATAACATTAGAATCAGTCCAATCGAAGTCAGTATCTAATAATGTTGCGAAATGAACTGCTGTTGTGGAAGTACCCATACCAATAGTAGGAGCAGTGGAAGGAGTTGTTAACCTAACTGTACCAGTCATTGATAATGTATTATCAAGCTCAATCTGTTTAATGGAATTGGTCAACGATGTAGTTGTTCCCATTGCGGATTGTGTAATAGCATGAGGTGTAGTCACATGAATCTCTGTTGCTCCAACAGAAACTTTATTCTCTCTAACGAGTTGTTGAGTGACTTTTAATTGTTCACTCTGAGAAGACGCTGCAGCAACACTATGAGTAAACTCAAATGCTAACTGTGTTGCTTCCCCAACTAATGATGTAGTATTTAGAGCACTAAGGCCAGTTATAGTGTCTTCAATTTTACGGAGATATTTGGTATCGAACTGTCTGGTCTTCTTGATGATATCATAACCACGAGAGACATTAACAATAGGAGCAGCAGAATATCCACTACCACCATCAGTAAGAATAACATCAATAACATTACCACCATCAACAATAACCTGTGCTTTAGCACCACCACCATTTAGATCAACTGGTTCAAATGTTAATATTGGTGGTGTATCATAATTATGAGCTTGTGGATTAGAACCAAGAACAGTTTTATTCCAATTCAATGATGTTACAGTATCCCCAGTAATAACTGCCGTAATATCAAGACCTTCACCTTTAGTATCACCATTATAATTGCTAACAGAGATAACACCTACATTATCACCTATTTGCGTATCTTCAACATGACTCAATGATTTAGATTCTCTAGGAGTTAGTTTGACTGTTCTATAATCACTCTCACCATCGATCTTAATATGATCACCAGGTTCTAATGAGGTTATAGTAGGTTTAACCCTATCATACAACCAAGAAACACTATCCTTCCTAAGAACTCTACTACCATCAACATCATTATATGTAACTGCTGTGGTAAGAGCAGATAAATCAACCTCAGTATAAGATGCAGTCTGAAGATCAGTATTTGCAGCAATTCTTAGAGGTTTGGTAAGATCAATCTTAGGATTCTGAGCAATGAGAGTAACATCCCATCCACTAGCAGTTTGGTTGTACTTTCTAACCATACCAATAGTTGTATATACATCAGGTGTTGGCCAAGAGTTATCTGTAAACTGATAAACTACTGCACCATCTCTAACACCTGAAATGAAAGTAGCATATTCTGCAGAACCACCAGTAACTGTAATAGTTACTTCATTAAAGAAACGATCTGGTTCTACATTAAATGCATCTAATAACTGATCGATAGAAGTACCTGTTAATAAAACTACACTAACACTCTGACCTTTCTTTAAAGCTTGACTGAATGTAATACTAGATTCGTTTATAATATATGCAGTATTCCTCTTCTGTAATATTCCATCGATATAAACAAAAGCAAATCTATCATCATCAATAACTACTACATCACCAGTCTTTTCATCTCTCATAATAAATGGACCAGTAGCAGATCCATTAAAGTTCTCTTCTTGTAAACCCATTCTCACATAACCACCAATATTATGTGCAAAGAACTTATCTACAGCAAGAGGTTCTTGAACAGTTAGTGTGTTTAAATTCTGCTTCCACTTAGGTGCTTCTGAAAATATAATTCTATCAGGATCACTAGCACCAGCAGCTCTCTTAATATAATAAGAATTCAATCTAGGGAATGTTTCATCATACTTAGCATTCTGGAAAATACCATTGATACCAACTATAAGGTTATGTTCAACCTCAGTTTTTACTGGTGTATTATCAGTATAATATAACTCAAACTCTTTATTTTCATTGTTGAAATAATCTGGTAGGGACTTAACTACTGTAGTACCATTCAATATAGATTCAACATTTAAGAACAACGAATTTAAAGCAGATACTACAGTATCACACTCAGTAAATACATTATCCTTAGAAAGAATGTTTATATTAGTTAATGTTCTTAAAGTAGTCCAATTACCAGTTCTTTGATTATTATCTTCAATCTTGGTGAATAGGTTTGGACCTTTATCAATAGTCTTAGTAACTATTTGAATATAACTATTCAATGCAGATTCTACTTCAGCACAAGTTGTTGAATAAGGACCGTTAGGATCAGCAAGAATAGTAGTATCTTCATAAGGAACAATAGTAGTGTATGTGCCAGTTGGAAGATTGTTCTTCATTGCCTCAACCATAAGTTGAGTTGCTTTTGTGTAAGCAGCAATACTTTCTGCCTTCTGATCTACTATATGATTAAGTTGATTCTTGTAATAATATTTCTCACCAAAATCAACAACATTCCAATTACCACCATATCTTATATGATATATCATTGCATCTATAAGATATTCAGTATCTCTTTGACACTTATCTTCATCAGGTATTACTAAGTTTGGATATGTTGCTTTTGTCCAACCAATAGTCTCTTCTGAAATATACTTCTTATTTCCTTCAATAAGCTTAGCAGCATCCATAAACTTACCATTATTAATTCTACTGAATGAGAAGGTTATCTCATCAATATTATTGATAGTAGAATAAACAGTTGTAGTTGCTCCAATACCCACGTTTAGTACACCACCAGTAGAAACAGTAATAGGACCGTAATTGGTGGTTCCACTGTTATTAACAACTGTACTAATATTTTGAGCTGGGTATGCAATGTTTGCTGCTTTAGAAACTTTAATCTGTGTAGAACTTACTATCTCAGTAACAAAAGTACCTTCATCAAATTGATTACCACTACTTACATTCATTCCTACGCATATACCCAGAGTAGAAGGAAGTGTAATAACATCCTGTCCTTGAGATACAGTACAGTTCTTAACTGATATATCCCAATTCCTTGCTGCAGCAATACACAAGTTCATTGTATACTTGTATGCTTCAATACTCTCATCTTTCTGTGCATCGATGTATGCTAATGAACCATCGTTAAAATACTTCTCAGCAGCATCATACGTTGCAGAGTTACCACCAAATCTTAGATCATGTTCATAAGCATCTACAATCAATCCAATATCACGTATACACTTAGACTCTAGTGTATTCCAAGTAAGTGATGGATACTTATCTTTAACATATCCAATCGCCTCTTCTTGAATGAAATTCCTATTAAAACGCAATTGATTAGCAGCATCAATCCATGTACCTTCTTTTTGGAAGATAGGTCTAACCTTCTTCAAATACTGAAGGTTCTTGGAAGATTCCTTAAATTGGAACAACCTTCCAATAAACTTAGTTGCTGCAATTGTGTTATTACCTTCTTGTCTAATACCAAATGGTGCTGTAGCAAAAGTAATCTTATCACCAGATACAGTATAAGCAGTCTCTGGTTCTTGTAATACTGCATCTAATGTTATGGTTAAAGCCATAGCATTATATGGAGTTATTGGATTGTTAGTAGCAGCATCAACAATAGTAAACTCTCTTGTACCAGAGATATTACCATACTGATCAAAAGTACCATCAAATGCTGGAGTAAGTTTAATCTCCTTAGCAATCAATCCAGATGTATCACTTGCTTTTTCTGTAAGGGATCCTTTACCCCTTAATACATTAATATCTTCGGATAAGTTTACAACAGTCTGATGATATCTCTTAGTATCATTAATACTTGCATTGTTACTGGTTTCATCCCAGAGTCTTAATGTTGAAACTTGAGTAGTCTTAGAATTATTACTTACCTTTACATCTACTTTCGCATCTATATTAAGCTCACCAAACATCTTAAATCCAGCTGGATGAACTGAATCCTTAATAAGATCTCTCCAATCTTCTATTTGTTTCTTAGATTCAACAACATAAGAATAATCTTGATAGAACTTATTATCTGCTATCTTGTGAGTTCTTACACCAACTTTACCCTTATCTGATGCAAAGGTTCCTAGATTATCATAATAAGATCTTAAATCAATAGAAAACTCTGCCTTCTGAACAGAAACTATTGTGCCAGTTGACTTACTGGCACTACCAGTAAGAGTTTGACCTATAACAAACTCACCTTTAGTTACAGATACCTTAAGAATATTGGATCCAATTCTCCATCCACCTTTAGTAACAGTACCTTCTGCAAGTCCAGAGGTTACCTTCTCTCCACTTAAGAAATCATCTGTTGTGTCTAAGATAATAACATCACTTGCCTTATGCTTTCTTAATATTGAAGTATCATTCCAAATTCCAGATCCATTAAACTCAAGTTGTACATTCTTTGGAGCTCCTATAGAAGAACCCAAAGCAAATATTCTAACATCACCTTCAACAACTTTAAGTTCTGGTTTATATGAGTAGTTCTTTCCTTTGTTTGTTACAATAACATTTGCTATTCTGTTATCAGCAGTTTTTAGAACATCAAACCTTGCTTCAGATCCATCACCATCAACCACAACAACTTTTGGTTTAGAGTAATTAAATCCAGCTTTGTTAATTGTAACACCAACAATATTCTTTTCTACAGGATCCCATTGTGCCGTAACATCGGCGGCTCTACTGCTATCTAATTCTGCTCCCAATACACCAGGAACTTTTCTATAACCAGAACCAAGATTAGATACCTCAACTTCAGCAATACCACCAGTTGCTCCTTTGGATTTAGTGGTATACTTAATATTACCAGTTCCATACCACGCAGGATTTTCTGTTAACTCATAAACAAATCTATCAGTTGTAACAAATGATACTTTAACTCCTGTACCAGTAGACTGAGTAGAAGATGTGAGTGCATCAGAAATTAACTTCTGTCCTTGTAATGGATCATTGATAAGCTCAATATAATTGTTATTATCAACAATACTTGTAGATGGACCTATCCTTATTTCTTTAGTTCCATTTACCATTGTTCTCACAATAGACTTATAATAATACCGTTGATAAGTTCTAGGTACTCTATTAGTCAATATACCATCAAGCTTAACATCACCAAGTCTAGCACCATACCCAAACTTAACATATGAATATGATCCAGTACTACCAGGAGTACCAATATTAACAACCTCTGGTGCAATGATGTTATCATTCTGACTAGGAGATATAATAAACTCAGATTCTGCGTTTGTGTAATGACTTAAATCGAATCTATATTGATAATACTCTTGTATCTTAAGATTAGGTGATATTTCATATGGACCAGAAACAGACGAAGATATTTTTGTTACAATCTTATAATCTGTAACACTGTCAATATCAATCAATTTCTTAGGTTCACTTTCATCAAACAGTGTAGCTCGATCTGATAGTTTGTATGGTGCAAAATCTCCATTCGCAAAGAATCCTTGATTATGTTCCACAATCAATTTGTTATTCTCAAATGAAATGATCCTAGGGTCTAATGTTGTACCTGTAACAGGGAGAAATTCTCCAACAGTAAATCTATAACTAGATCCGTATAATGTAACAACTTCATTGTCGTAATGATCTATATCACTAGTATTATTTTGTGCCCTTGTGACAGTTACTGATTTGGTAGACTCTGATACAGAGTTTATCTTAACAATCTCATCACCTATTGATAGAAGATCATTATTCGCTAATCCACTAATAGAGTCTAGTTTTAATACAGTCTCACCAGTAGCGAATCCAATATGATCGACTACTAAACGTAGACGTTGGGTATTAGTAGAAGCACCTGATCTGTTTAATGCTGTATCTTCAACAGTAAGAATATCACCCTTAACATAACTAGATCCTTTAGTTGTAATTGTAAGAGATTCTACATATCCCAATCCTGTACTATCAACATTCTTTACAACTATAGTTGCTTTTGCATTATTTGAGTCTCCAACTTTTCCTAGATCGGTTCTAGCAGCATTCTGATTAACAAATATAAGCTCTACATCCTCATATGTGTTTGCTGCATAGTCAGCACCAGCATTAACCAAATCAGCTCTTCCTAATCCAGGATCATCAATCTGTGTTGATAATGTTAGTGACTTAATATCAATCTCTTGTGTTGCTCCTAATTGAACATAGTAAGTTGTTGTCGATATAGAATCATCAGGATCTATTTCAACATATACAACATCACCTACACCAAGTGCATGATCACCATCAGTTTCAACTAATGCAATATTTGTATTAACAATGAATGGTATTAAACCCGTACTTAAACTTGTAGTTGATAGTATCTCTGCACCAACTGTGTTTAATAAATTATTACTTCTGAGGAAGTATCCTGCTTGTTGTGTAAAAGTACCAGATATAACCTTAAGCTTAACAGAATTTCTTCTATCTGTTGATTCTATAACTTCACCTGTTGCTATTATAGATGGTGGGTCAGTTTTATTAACAGTACCATTAGTCAACTCTATAATTGCACCAGCAGTAAATGTAGCATTCGTGTTGAGAATGATATTAATACTTAATGTTGTAGAGTCAAATAAACCTGTTTGATCAAATGTTCCCGTAACATCTTCTAAAACTAAGATCTTACCATCAAGAACATCACCAACAACTTTACCAGATACTCCAGATGATGCTTGTGTTATTGTATCTCCACCAAACACATAGCAATTTTCCGTAACTTGAACCTTAGCTACTCTCTTTGCATCTGTAGCTTGTAGTTCCTCCACGTTATTTCCTTTAACTGCGGAAATGGTTCCAGCAGCATCTACACCACCAGTACCAGTATCATCTAGAACAATAGATGAACCAACCTTAAAATTATCAGATGAGTTGTATACCTGAAATGCGTCTAAACTCCCAGAAGAAACGTCTTTAACAATCCCCCTAGTCTTACGACCATTATCAGGTGTATCGACCCCACGGAGGCGTACAGCGTCCATTGGGAGATCATTCTGTGTTTGATTCTGATCGTAGTTAGCAGCAAGAGGTAAAGAATAGAAATTTTCACCAATCAGATATGGAAATTCTGGATCACCTAGATTATCAAATGTCGCAAAATATGCGTATGTTCCATCTGGGTATTCTGGTGTTACACAATATCTTCCGTTATTCCTATCTACAGTTCCGTATCTATCTGCGTAATAATAATCTTGTATGAATGTTCCTATCGGATATGTAACAAGAGATGGTCCATTTGATCTAGTTCCATACCTCAAATATCCTGATTGCATCCGCACAATGCTACTAGAAGAGTCTATAGGATCAGAATATCCGTAAGGACCGTATATGGGATTACCATCATACGCAAATCCAATGATAGGAGAATGATTAGTTCCCGTATCATTTCCTCTAAGTGTTGGTGGATATGAGACAGTACCATAATTTTGATATCCTCTTTCATTAAGATGAGATATTCCCCATTCAGAATCTAATGTCTCTTCTACAAATCTATTTTTGATCCACTCATATATTGAAGAGCTTGCAAGTGCACCAGAACCACTTGGTATAACTTGGATTACAACATTTCCTTCACTATAGAAAGATCCACCATTTACTTTAACACACTCAGATATTTGTCCAGTAGCAGACACATTAGCAGTATACTCTGCATATCTACCTCTTCCTAAAGCATCAACTATTCTAATGGTTGGAGGAGCAGAATAGTATTCACCTGGATCAGTAACCAACAAGCTTGTTATTGCTCCTCGTGTAATCACTGGTGTTAATACAGCATTTCTACCAGATACAACTTCAACAATAGGAGCAGCAGTATACGAACCAGCATCATCTATTTTAATTGACTCAACTACACTACCAGATAATACAGCAGTTGCTTTATATGGTTCACTGTTAATAAGTACATAAGGAGGTCTAGAATAACCACTACCCTGTGTAGTAACATCAATCTTAGTAAGTCCACCATAAAAAACACCATCTTGATGTTTATGTGTGTATACTAGAGAACCATCTACTAATATACCAAAATCTTTTCTTGGAGTCTTATATACTTCAGTAGTTGTAATAGCATTCTTCCTAATAGTCCTCAAGAAAGATTGCTCAACAACTGTCTTAGTAGAAGGTACTGTCTGATTAAAGAACATAGTTCTATTAACAGGTACACCACTAGTACAGATATAATAATTGTTATCATCACTAAAGATTCTCTGTATACCAGGTACAACATCGTTTACAGATGCTTGAGTTCCAGCATCCCCTGATAAAGCTGTATAAGTTGCATCATCATTAGGTAACCACCTAACCGTACCATCACTCTTCTTGATCTTAGGATCAATTGTATCAAATCCCGATTCCTCTACAACTAAAGGTTCACCCTCAATACCATAAGGTGTTGAAGTAGTAGGTGATAAATTATAAACTACACCAAGTGCTATAAACTCAACATTATTCCCTTTAACTCTATTATCACTATAAGCTGACTGTCCTACATTGTGCGTTCTAGTTAGCTTTCTATTCTTAATCTTAAATTGACGTATAGTTTTACTAGAATACTCAATAACTTCACCATCTATAAATATCTTTCCTTCTTTCTCCCACCCAAAAGTAGAATCAACATCTATAACATCTCCTGTTTGATCAGAAGAATCAATTGCCTTCTTAAGAGTAGTCTTATTTGCTATAGTGAATTGATTATTGATTGTAGATGGAGCAAGAATCAATTCCCATACATTACCTTCTACCTTCTTTATATTATCAACTACAGCAGAAGCATAACTATCTCCACTTTCAGTAATAACTTTACCGATTAAATCTTTAGGATCACCACTTGTAATAACTACCTTTAAAGCATGAACATTGATCCAATCAGACTCTGATGATTTAAGTGTATTATCTTTTGGAAAATATACATCACTATCTTCACTACTTACAAGAGAATTGAAGATAAACTGAATAGAACGCTTAGTACCTTTTGATTTGTAGAAAGAAGAGATATTCTTTATAAGGGTTCTCTTATCAATCTCACCACGCAAATACTTTTCAGGGATACCAGCAAGGTATTCCGACTCAAAGCTTTGTACAAGGGCATATAGGAACAGATTACTGAGGTTTTCTACCTTAACATCTGCTGCATGTGTATCTGCAGTAGTAGAAACATATGTACTGAGCTTGTAAAGATCTCCAAGTTCAGTATTACCACTTACACCTCTAGCAACACCATTAAACTGATTAGATGTCTTTGATGTATAAAAGAAAATTTCATCATCAACCTTAGCAAGTCCACTATCAGGGAACCCTTCAGTCGATAGTACATTTATACTAGTATCTGAGATCCCAGTTATACCAACGGTTTTCGAGGACTGTGTTAGAAGCTCCTTGTCGTAATAGTTAATATCACGATATTTTGTTAAATTTGCAATAATGTCTAAAACACCACCACTAAGCTCTTGTTGAGCATAGTAAGATTTGAGGAACTTTACAAAGTACTCATAGTCCTCTACGATGAATCCAGGTAACTGACTTTCAATCAGTGCCGAGATATTTTTAGACTTTACGTTCATTCTGGAACTGCACTAAAATTGGATTTGGAGATATCAACGTCAAGATATAGTTCTCGTACAGCATCTACATCTCTTGATGCAGGTTCTACACGGATTTCAATTTTATTATCAGTAAAACTACCCTTAATGATTGTAAGATCATATAATTTAATTTCACCGTGAGTGTAATTAATATCACCCACACCTTTCTTAAGATATACTTTCTCACCAGTAAGGGAATTCAGTCTATATAGGTCTATTTTACCAAAGGTATCATCCTCCAAATACACTGTGAAGGAAGGATACTCACTGACTACAAAACCAGTTGACTTCATTACTGAAGCATCACAAGACTCTTTAAACGCATTTACAAAACAAAGTTCATAATAATAAGTAGAATTCAATGCAGGATAGAAATCCTTTCTAAGAGTTACATTAGT
>Ga0066856_10000289_pt1 | contig 18496 bp, 15 predicted proteins | sample ETNtaG_5_FD_65605 | JGI IMG/M metagenome (GOLD analysis project Ga0066856, IMG submission 65605) | Marine microbial and viral communities from oxygen minimum zone, Eastern Pacific Ocean - ETNP201406SV205 | ecosystem: Environmental > Aquatic > Marine > Oceanic | place: Pacific Ocean: Eastern...
CAGCAGTTTCAATCTTTTCTAAAGCAGCGGTAGGAGTATAAACTGCATATGCATATCCATTTCCTCCTATATCTTCAGAAAATCCAAATTGTTTAAAATTTGGAACATATTTTGTACTCGGATCATTTGTGTCAAAATTACCAGTTAAATCAGGATCAGCAACAAATTGGAGTGTTTTGTTATTGACCCCGTTTCCTTCAGAATCAAGAAGCCTTGCAACCACAACAATCTTAGTAGCGTAATCAGGATCAGATATTAACTCTCCAACAATAATTGGATTTGCTGTAGGACCATGAATGAATGCATGATATAATTCTAAAGATCCGGTCTCTAAAGCTGCTGCTGCCTCTGAAGGGTATCTGTCATCGCAGGAAAGGGCGAACATTAACAAAGATGATGCTAATATTTTATTGGTCATTTTAAAAAACTTCATCTTATTCTCCTTCATTTGGAATTCCTAGTGGGTTCTTTTCATCATTTTCGACTTTCTGCGCGGCAGCTTCGCGTTGAATAACATACTTCTCATAGTCAGCCACCTCTTTGGATTTAACTATACCAGTGTAAGCATCTTCAATTATCTTTGGAGTTATCTGAATGACCAAGTCTGTCTTACGTTCGATTACACCTCTAGATGTAAAGAATTTTTCACCTAAATATGGTATTTTATGAAGAAAAGGTACTTTATATGTTGTCTGTTTTTTATCATTGCTTAACAGACCTCCAATCACAATCGACTCACCATCCTTAACTCTTATAGTTGTAGATGATGTCCTACTCTTAACTCTAGGTATATTAGCATCTGGACCAATAAATTCAAAAATAGTTGACACTTCGGGCTCTACCTTGACAGTAATGTAACCATCTGTATTTACAGTAGGCAGGACATTAAGTTTAATTCCAACTTCTTCTTTCTGGACTTGAACTTGACCGCCAACACCCCCAGAACTCAAAATATAAGGGACAATATCTACTAGCTTAATGCTAGCCTCTCTTCCATTAATTGTGGTTAGCCTTGAATCAGCCAAAACCTCCGCCTTATTATTCCTTAAAAGTAAATCAAGAGTAAGATCAAATGCCGTAAGCTGTCTACTAAAATATTTTGGCAAAATTCCTGTCTTATCTTTTGTAAACAGTTTACTTATTCTATCAAATCCCATAGTTGCAGGGAGCTGTCCTATGGTTTGATCTTCAGGCACAATAGAACCGCCGCCGCTTTCAAGAGGTTCTCCATTCTCTGCTAAAATTGTTGTGTAACTTGATATTTTAGACCAATCTAGGCCTAACTGATTTTCGATATCTGCTGCAACCTCAATTAACCTTGTTTCTAACATAATTTGTATTGCAGGAACATCTATACTTTCTACAACTTTAATTATTTCTGCAATTTTTTTTGGAGATGCATTAACTAATAATTTGTTGCCTGGAATATCAACCTGTACCTGGTCAGAAATATCTTGAAGAAGATTTTTTACATCTTCAGCAGATGCATATTTCAAATTCACCACATAAGAAGTGACTCCAACTTCTTCCTTCAATTTTTTTGGCTCAGCGATTAAATATGAATTACCAACCTTTTCATAACTTAACCCAACAGCTCTAACAACTAAATTCATTGCCTGATCGATTGGAACATCATCAAGATGAATAGACACCTTATCTTGTTTGTTTACATTCGGATCAGTAACAATATTATAGCCACTTTCTTTTGCTAGTATTGCTAAGATACTCGGTAAGAAAGCATCTTCTGCATGAACCGTGATTAATCTCTCCTCTTGGACGACACCATCTGACTCGGATTGTCCTACAGCAAACCCACTAAATAGACATAGTATCGAAATACCAATTACAATTTTCCAATGTTTCATCTTTCATTTATCCTTAAAATTTTTCTCAAAATACTATGTGGATGAATCATATCCTGGCGCAGGATATGACTTCTTACCGCTGGCTGTACTAATAATAACCTGCGTTCTGTCAATTTGATCAACTTTACCTATGTTTGGCAATTCATCGCCCACTGATACGGTGTAAGCCTTCCCTCTATAATCAATCTGTGCTTGAAAATGATTATCTCTCTGATATACGAGAGCGACACGGACAGCATTTCTATTTCTTTTTACTCGCCTGCCAGATCCATCTGCAAGAGGAAGAACATTTGTTAGAAGCATAGGTGTATTTTCAACTTTAAAAATATAATTACTTCTATCTTCTAACCTCCCTTCTAAATATGATATTATATTCTCGAGTTCTTTATCCGTTCCAAATTGTAAATCGGCTGCAGCCTCCTTTAAGCGATTATATTTACCATTCATAGGAAGCAGTTTAAAACTTGTTGCAATCAATGATAGTATAGTAAGACCTACTAGGAGGTTCCATATTGTAACAGATCTATCGCTCATGAAATAGCCTTATTTTTTGATTTGACCAATGTAATCGTAGATAAGTTGACTACAAATTCTTGATAGATAAGTCTCTCTTCTGCTGTATTAGCCTTAATTCTTTCTATACCATTTTTCACCTCGAACTCATCAATCGTGATTAACCTAGGCGAACGTTCAATTTCTGATAAAAACTTACCGAATTGATTATATGTACATTCCAAAGTAACGATATACGGAGCCTTGAAATATGTTATTTTATCTATCCTTTGTTTAGGCTTAATACCTAAAAGCTTAATATCTAATTCTTCTAACATGTCTGTCAAATTATTTAAGAATGGGAGGCTGGCATCATCAGCAAGTGAATCAGCTTTAGAAAGAGCTAGGTTCTCTTGAAACAGAGTAAATACTCTGTCTAATTGGCTAGCTAGTATTTGCGCACTGATGAGATTTTCATTCAACTCTTGTTGTTCTTCTTCTAAAACCCTTATCTCAAAAGGTTTTTCCCCTATCAAAAAAGAAGCGCTAAGCCAATAAGACAAAGTCAAAACAATTAAACATCCAAACAATATTATATTTCTTTTTTCAGCCATATTTTTTAACTACGAAAAATTCTTCTTGCCACTCTTTTTTGAACTTGCCTCAATTTCAAATCGAATAATATCCTGCCCTCTAACATTTACCTTGTTGTGCCCCACATATTTTATCTTACTAAAATTATTTGAGAACTCCTTGTTTTTCCTGAGAGTCTGAACATATTCATCTATGATTTCAAAATCCTTACGATCTTCAAAAGTTAAGGCTATACCTTTAATTATCAATTTTTGTCTTTTATATCTTAATCCAGTGATAGCAATATCATCTGGAGTAAGCGCACCCATTTTCTCAAGGTTTCTAGCCCAAAGAAATCTATCTTGCTCTAAATTAGCAAATGATAAAATATCATCTTTGGATAAATTCTTCCCTTCTGATTGCAACTTATTTATTTCATCTTTTAATCTTGATATTTCAGTTTGCTTTTTATCTATAATATTATCATATCCATAACTGATTATCCATACCCGAACATTTACAGCAAGCAAGAAAAATAGTAATGTGCCAAATATAGCCCATCTTACCTGCTCTTTAATTCTTTGCTGACGAGTTTCTGCACTTTCTGCCTTGTTTAGATTGATAATTATATAACTTTTATCCGACATCCATGCCTCCACGAATACCTAGGCCTAAAGCAGTGGTAAATTGACTAGGGTTTGATATAGATAGATCATTAGAACCCTCAACAGAATCAAAAGGGTTAAGAACAGCGCATTCAATATTTAGCTTAGTATTTACAACTTCCGAAAGGCCTGGTGTGGATGCGGCTCCACCAGTTAAAAATATTTTCAAGAAAAAACTCTGACCTGTTTGCTTGGCATAAAACCTAAGAGAACGACGCATATCCTCAATGAGACTATCATATACAGTCCGTTCAGCAATTCCTACACCAGCACCAGTATCTTCATCTTGCTTTGAAGCAGATAATCCTTCACGATAAAGAATGTCCTGTGCCTCTATATATCCAATCTCTTTCTTTTCAGATAGCTCTTTTACAAAATGGTGACCACCAATTGGTAAGTCTCTTGTAAAAAACTGCTCTCCCTTTCCATAAACAACCAACGTTGATGAGACTGCACCAATATCTAACATTACAACAAGTCCATCTTCAGGGACATCTTTAATAAATGAAAATGCATTGCTCATTGCAATTGGATTTACATCAACAATGCCCGGCTTTAACCCACACTCTTTAAGAAGATCAATATGGTTATTAAGTACACCTTTTGTACATGCCACTAGACCAACATCAATCTTATCTACTTCTTTCTTATTTGATCCTATAATCTGATAATCTATGACCGCATCAGTTCCATCCATTGGAATATGTTTTCTTGCTTCAAATGTCATCGCAGACTCAAGCTCTTCTGAAGGCATTTCCATAGTAGTGATTTGTTTGATGCTTGCAGAAGACCCATTAATACCCGTTATGATTCCTTTGGCTTTCCTAGGATTAAACCCCTGTTGCCTAAAAAGTTCTTTCACGGCCATTACCCAATGAGCAGAGTCTATTTTTTCAGGGTCATATGCTGAATTAGGCTCAGGCACAAGCCTTGAACCAGCATCAATGACTCTATACCCATCTTTCGTCTTATCAGCGATGACCATTTTAATGTACTGCCTTCCTATATCCAATCCTAAAAACATTTACATCCTCAATTCTGGTTTTGATTCCTTGCCTCGCCATACGAAGCCATTTTTAAAATGACTGTATTATTCGTACTTTGGAGATCTGGAAAATAAGGTGGCGGCTTTAGTTGAAGGTTCCAATCATAGCTATAGCTTTTGTCATACCCAACACCAGGAGTAGCGGCATATGGACCAGGATTATTTCTTTTCATATATCCTCTTCGAAATTGCACAATAGACCCCCACAAATAAACTATCCCTCGTATATCATCTGTACCGGTGTAGATACCCGACTGTTCTTGGTTCCTGTAGTAATTCCTGTGACCGCCTCTTCCATCAGCTATTGGAAAGCCTCCCCAATTCTGATTTACATCATGATATCCTGAAAGTGAGTTTTGCCAATAATGGGATATAAACCCACCGTTCATTGCTAATATAGCCGCATTAATTTTAATATGAGATCCATATTGTCCGCCTCGGGCTCCATTAGGTCTTGTATTGGCAATGATAACGCTACCACCAGCAATCAATCCAAGGACATTATTAGTCCCACCATCCTGTGGATGTATCACTTCGCCATTACCATATGAGTCAGAAAAGACAACATCATCTATAAGCCATATATTACCCCAGACTCTATCAACTATACCATTATCAGCATGAACTCTGTACTCTGTATAATCATCAGTTACAATTGAATATTGACCATCTACTACGCCACGAACTAACACCTGCCCACCTTTAATATATATCACTTGCGGAGAACTGCCAGTAGAGAAGAATGTCCTGCTCATGAATACATGTTCACTGTTGTAAATCTCATCAGGGCAAGTAAAGATGTCACATGAACCACCTCCAGCTGTCCAATATTCAAAATCAAAATGTTGCCTACCTCCTGCTAGACAATAGCCATCCCAATTATTCAAGTTAGATGGATGATCGTGATAGTAAACCCCAAAATTCCACTCAACATCCTCAGCAAGATCATCTCCACTACTAGCACTCGTATTGACAAAAGTAACAGACTCACCTTCATTGAATCCTATGCCAAAAGGGCCATTATATGAAAACGTTTCAGGATAAAAGGATACACGAAGACGATCATCACCCAATGTATTTACAGCGCTACCTGAGCTACCATTGGCGGTAAAAGAAATTACTTTGGTATTAGCCTCATTATAGATTAAGATTTCATCACCATCTTCAATTTCTAGCTCACTCGACTCTACTAGATTATATGTGTTAATCCCATCTGTAGTTATTCCATCCATTATCAAAAAATTAGGACTATAGCTACTGGTCTCTGAATTAAATTCATTTGGAAAAAGATGTAGTCCTGCGGATATCACATTAAGATCAGACGCGGTACTATCATAAACATAACTAAACTCAGCAGGAGGGTTGCCAACAGGAGGAATATTATACGTCCATTGGGTAGCCCAATATCCACCATCTACAAAATTTATCTCTGTCATTATGAGAGTGTCTTTTTTACCAGGCCTAAATAGCTTACTATCAGCAACAAATGTTCTAGTTGCATTTTGCCTAGCTACTTCAGCAGAATTTTCTGGTGGAAAAATAATTTGTGAAACTGTATCCAGTATGGTATTGCCATCATCATCTTCAAAAACATTATCATTACAACCACCCCAGTTAACTCCGTTACCATTTTGCTCTATTGCCTCAAATGTTATATTGACCTCACCACTAAAATCAGGGCAACCATAATTGCTAAAGGTCATGGTCCCATTAGTATGTACTTTCCCCTCAAGCTGGTCTCCAGAACCGAAGTTAACCGTACCCGTATTTCCTGGGCCAATGGGTAGTTCTTCATGGGTAAAATACATATATTCCTCAAAACCTTGAGGAATCATTGAAGTAAATACTCTCCTCTCAATAGAAACATTGGTTCCACTGGAAGTTATATAATCAGCAACGCCAGTAGAATAAGCAACATATTCTTTTCGTGTAGTATTTGGTATCAATTTTGTTGAGCATGCTATGTCTTTATAGATGCCAATTGGCTTATTGTTTTCATCTGAACCATAGTCCACTCCATTTTTTAATAATAGAGTATCTGAAAGAAGATAAGGTAAAACAATCATTCCTACATCATTCAAGCCCGCTTCAGCAGCATATAGTGCTTTCCATTCGGTATATCGATATTTTTCCATTGCAGATTGACTAAATGAATTTTTTAAATATGCTACCGTAAATGACATACTCACTAATGTAAATAGAAGTGCTAATGGAGCAGCGCTTCCTTTTTGCAAGTACTTAGCCATTAGAAATAACTCCCATTGCATTTGTAACCTTAGTCTGGATATACGATGTTCCTAAAAACACTGTTCTATGATATACATGCTGCTCTTTAACTGGCTGAAAAGATTCATCCATTACATCAGACTCCATCGCAAGAACAAGAGTAATATCGACGTATGAATTTTTAAATGTTGCTGACCCTAGTCCTGGTTGTGTATTTTGATTTATTACAAAATCATCAACATAGATGGTTCTCATATTAGGTCCTCTAAAAGCACCCTCACTAGGAAACTTCAAAACACCATTTACAGGGATGCTTCCATTAAATTGTATACCCGACCTATCATCACAAGCTATGGTTAATTCAGGAGAAAGGTCCGTAAAATATTTATAGAGCTTTAGCCTTGCAAAACCATTGAAGCTATCAATTTCAACCTTTTGCGCTACGTTCATTTCACGAACTATTTCACGAATAATATTATTACCATATTGCCTCATATCCTGCCTAACTGTATCTGATTGATAGTGCAGCATAACAGCCTGAGCACCACTTGTCATGCCTATTGCTATTATGGACATTACAACGATTCCCGCTGATAGTTCCAAAAGAGTCATTCCAGAGCTAGATTTTTTTAAAAATGATAAAATCACAATTCAAATTCCGTCATGATAGTTGAAATTCGTCTCTCATATCCGGTATCTCCAGCATATCTTCCAGTCGGCGAAGTAAACCTATCACCCCACTTTATCCAACACTCCAGTTCATAGCGGGTTAAATCGGTTGTACCATAATCATTAAAACCATTCAAACGCCTGAGGTCATAATAAAGCCTTGCCTCAACAGAATTCTTTTGGCCCATTCCTCCAACCAAAAATATCTCATCTCCGTCCGGGTCTCCAACAAGCTCATATGCAGATAAATTTCCATCGGCTATTCTTCCTTTCCAGTACTCCATGTAGTTTAAGAGTTCTTCAGTAGCACGCTCTTTGATCTCTAAAGAATGTAGCTCTCCTCTAGCGTGAACGACTCCCATCATCAGCCCCACACAAGCGATTGAAATAATTACCGTGGCTGTCATTACCTCAATAAATCCAATACCCTTAAATGATTTTTTGATTATCATAAAATATTTTGCGCAAACAATTTTGGATTTTCTGCAATTCCCTGAGCAGTCTTCCTCTCAATCTCTCCTTTGGAAACAAGCCTCTGAAGGTCTTGATCTAACGACTGCATCCCATCTACACCTCCGGATTGTATTATTGAAGGAATTTGGTATATCCTATCTTCGCGAATCAAGTTACGTATTGCTGTATTTGCTATCATAACCTCACAAGCTGGTAATCTTCCTTTACCATCTTTTGTTTTTAATAATTTTTGAGCAATAACGGCTTCTAGGCTCTCTGCTAACATTGAACGTATCTGACCTTTTTGTCCTGTTGGAAATATGTCTATGATTCGATCAATTGTCTTTACTGCACTAGACGTATGAAGAGTTGAGAGCACAAGATGGCCTGTTTCAGCGGCAGTGAGCGCTAAAGAAATGGTCTCCAAGTCTCTCATTTCACCAACTAATATTACATCAGGGTCTTCCCTAAGAGCAGATCGCATGGCATTAGCAAAACTGTGCGTATTCGCTCCCAATTCTCTTTGATTTATTAGACTTTCTTTTGTCTCGTGATAATATTCGACAGGATCTTCTATGGTAATAATATGGCAACTTCTTTGAGTATTTACATAATCAACCATTGCTGCTAAAGTTGTACTTTTTCCAGATCCAGTAGGGCCTGTCAACAAAACCAGCCCCCTATCAATAAGCGCTAGATTTTTCAGAACCGGGGGAATTCCTAAGTCATCAAAATCTTTTACTACCTCTGGTATCGTTCGAAATACGCCCGCCATCCCCTTAATTTGATTGAAGAGATTAACACGGAATCTTCCTTTCCCCTCTAAACTCGCAGAAAAATCTATTTCTTTATTTTTATCAAAAAATGCCAATTGATCATTATCAAGTACCTGCGGGAGAATAGACTCCATATCCTCCTGCTCTAAAGGTTCCATATTGAGAGGTTTCATAGTACCATTAATCCTTACCATCGGGATAGATCCAACACTCAAGTGAAGGTCAGATGCACCGCTGTCAACAGAATAACTCAGTAACTTGTTTAGGTCCATTTAGTACTATTCTCCTTCAGGAGATCCATAACCAGTAAACTTGCCTAAGTCTGCGTCATAAACAACTTGGTGACCCGCACCGCCAGACATCTCTTCCGTGCTAGAGGCAGTGATACGCCCCCCCTGGTCACTAAGTTGTAGATCAAATGACCATTTTAATTTTGTAGATCTACTGACATCTAGTTGACCCGCTCTTTCTAACTCATCAATCTCAGAGGGCCACTCTCCTCTAGTTTGATAATACATTTTTGCAGCATTATTGATATTTGACATAACTGTTCGCGCCTCTGAGGCATAGGAACTTTTAACATAATCCAAATAAGTTGGTAGAGCTATAACAGCAAGAATTGCGACAATAACAACCACAACCATAATCTCGATCATTGTAAAACCTGATTGGTTTCTGCGCTTGAGGTCCATATTCAAATGTCTCCTTTTTTTAATATTATTGATAGTTTAGAAAACTAATTTTTTTAAAAAACGACGCTCATATCTACACACCTAATAAATGAACGACATAGAGTGTGATATTACTCACACTTTGATTAATTTCACCTTAGAAGAATGATTTTTTGAGTCTTTACATACTTTTCACTCAGTAAACTCACAAAGTAAATACCAGTTGAAACGCCATTCCCATCTCCATCGGTTGCATCCCATTCAATTTCATATTGACCAGATTTAACAATGGAATGTTTCAATTTTCTTACTAATCTGCCATTAATATCGTAAATGACAAGCTCTATTTTACTATCTTTTGGTATATCAAATGCAATCTTAGTTTTTGGATTAAACGGATTCGGATATGGCATTTTCAAAACATAATCATGTGGAGTACTTCCAGTGGCGTAAAATTGAAGTAATTCACTCAAATCAAAATTGATACCATTAAATTCTACCTGTTCAACACCAGAAAGGTAATCTGTGCCGTCACGATTCAATTGAGTATCAACTATCTGGAAAGAGGAATCATCGTTAACATCTGAAAGGTACACTATGTATTGATCTCTATTTCCTCTATAAATAGCAATATCGTGGCCACTTAAACCAATAAAGATATCATCACCTCCAAAGCCATTGAATGTATTGGAACCATCATTTCCTGTAGCATTGTTTGGATAATCATTCCCAAATAACGCAACATTAGAACTACCCCGAAGACTAATATCTTTAAAATATTGAGATCTATATGTGTAATCTAGACCAGGTTGAAAAGACAGATGAAATTCACCACTGAATTCACTAGGAAGCACTGCAGAATAGCTCAACATATCACCAAAGAAATCTTGAACAATATTAAATAGAAATGGGTCACCATTAGACATTGAAATCCTATCTATGAAGCCATATTCATTGTCTCCACAAAAACCATTTTCTGACGGGTCATGAGCCCACAGACCAAAGTAACACTCTAGCCCCATCGCAAGATACTCTTCATCATAGTCTTCAGTAGGCAAATCAAATAATGGAGCATAATAGCCACCGGAAATTGCAATCTCCATTGCTGACTCAATTTCTTCCTGCATTGATGGCAATGCAAGCTGTATACCGTATCCATGCACAAAATGTAATACCTCTTCAAAAGTTGCATCTCTATATTCGCTATTCATGTAACTATAGCTACCCTCGGGAAAAACCTCTGTCGATAATAAGTCTTGTCCATTGACTCCACTCTCGATGAGATTTATAAGATTGGGGTTATCGTATTCGCTCTCATCATTAAGTAAAAACAAAATTGCATTGGTCGCCCCTATGGCATTTGCAATAGGGGCTTTACTCATACCCCAGTCACTGTTTGGTAAATCAACTAAGTACGAATGCAATACCCTTTTGACATGTTCTATTTGATTTATGGAAAAATCATCCTGAATAAGTATGGGTATTAAATCATTATTTGGTGCAACAATATGCGTATATCGACTCGCAACAGCGCTAAATAAAGGATCAACATCGGCAGGGAGATTAACAATTCCGTTATCGGAAACGTCGATATCAATTTCTGGCAGTGTTGGAATTATTGATGAGCCATCAACAGTCAGATTAACCTCAACGATAATTGAACTCAGACCAGGCGCTGTAACCTCTATAAAAGCTATATAATCACCCTCCGTTATATCTGTTGCATAAACCTGTAAGTATATACTCCCTGTTTCGTTTTGCTCTAAATCTCCTTCCAAACTACCATCGTCTGATGATAACAAGAGCCATGGAGCTATTTCTGAAGAATCTCCATCTAAAAATTCGATATCAAAGCTCAATACAGATCCAGCTTCTCCACTGTTAACTATGCTTAATGTCTGAACTTCAAATTCTCCAGGTTCTAGTATATATTCGAATTGAGTAGAACTCACTGATAACTCAGGTACTCCTATCAAAACCGAAAATGTTATAGAATCATTTGCCTCTGATACATTAAAAAGATCTAGACCCCCACTCCCCCCAGCTCCATCATTATACAGAAATGATGATGGGTCAGTATCATCGTTAAGCTCAGTGTGACCATATTCAGAGTTATAGACAGCCTCGCTAAAGTTACCTGTATTATTCAGAGTACCTCCTGGTCTGTAAACATAAAGCTCATCTGGAGGACCTGAAGCATTGCCATTACCAGCATCTGAATTGACCCTATAAACAACTAAACCAGACCTGTTTCCAGGAGCATTACTATCATACATGCCTTCAAGTTTTCTGTATTCAAGAACAAAATATTCTGATTCTGAATAAGGTGAAGCAATTTTATAAATAGAATTTTCTTTTTCTTGAAGAGGACTCAGACTATAGTTACCACTTGTGTTGATTTCAATAGGTTCAATCCAATTAAAATATTTCCATTTTGTAAATGCACTAGGAAATTGTGGTGGATTGTTCGTAGATGCCATTATATCCCAATGTCCAATGGGAGTTGGAGCATTTCCACCATCATAGTGATAATAGTCCGGGGCGCCAAGGACATGTCCAAACTCATGACAAAGAACTCCTACATTAAAGTACCATGACTCAGATAGCATAAACAGATAATCATATACCTTAGCATCATTGATATAAACATCCTGCCCAAATAGAGATGATTTGTGTGGCCACAAAAGATCCGCCCATGCTCCAGTAGACCCATAAACCACAAATGATACGGCATCAACAAAACCATTACCATCCACATCCACATCAATAGAAGAAGAGACCTGAATTGAGTTCAAAGCATTTGCAAGCAATGCATGCTCTCTTTGAAACCGAATACTCTGGCTTTGATATCCATCGGGGTTATCATCTGAATAGGGCTCATAATACGCTCTATTGAATTCATCATCGTATGATATATTCTCATTACCAAATGTACCAGGGTAGTGATAAGTATCAACAAATAATGAGTCATAAGATATCTTATTAAAGTAATGCTTTAATGAAGGCTCATCCTCCCCTGCGTCGAATACAGACGCATAGTGGTCTCGGTTAAATGGCCACTCTTGATCATCTGCAAAACGTATAAATACATTGATTTGAGATATAGATCCTGAAGATGGGGCATCTCTGTCATCTCTATGATCTTCATCTTGATGATATTTAATTTTCCTAATTTTATACTCCTCTTTAGAAATTGAATAACCAGGTTCTAGTTTACCAAAACGAGGATTATCTCTTCCAGCAATCATGGTTGAGGGAATCAAACTTCCATCCGAATCTTTTAGAGCATAGTAAAAATATCCATCTTCTGAATTATGAATAATAGTGTAATCTGCCTGGTCGTGTAATCTTCTGTAATACTGGTCACCAGTAATTAGGCAATGAAGAAAGCTACCATCTGGCTGCTTAATGGTACGGGGTATATTCTCAAACCAGGTTGCACTAACAACGGAAGAAATAAAAAATAGTAAAACAATTAATTGGTACCTCAGAGAAGACATATGAGTAAATTAATTATTATATAGTATTTAATTAGAAAAGATTTTGAATAATTTTATTATTAATAATTGTATATAAACCTACTTGATAAAGGTCATTTTTGTAGTCTGAGCATGAACTCCATTCAGAACCAAATGACAAAAATAAATACCCCCGCTTATTTGATTACCAAACTGGTTTAATCCATCCCAGGTTAATTGCGAAGAACCAGTTTGGAATTTACCATCATACAACTTTCGAACCTCTGTCCCTTTGATGTCATAAATCACAATCATACCTCTGTAGTCGCCGTCAACAGATAATGATATAGTTGTCGACGGATTAAAGGGATTTGGATAGTTTTTTCCAAGCTGAATCATTGATGGAGAATACCCAATAGCTTTTAATAGTTGAATATCTAATCGCATCTGATGGTCTGTTTGGCGCTCTTCTGAATGATATTCAGCAACAAAATATTCTGTTGACCACTCGGTTAATTCATAAACAAGTTGCTCATAGCCTAAAATACCAAGTGGAGTGATAAACCTTCTTAAAAATAGAAGTTGGTCGCTTTCTTTATCATAGCCAATGTAGTGATATGCCCAGTCAAGATTATCATTAAATAAAAAGTCAGAAGAGGACGTAAATATAAAAAATCCATCTCTATCCCCACCTTCTTCAATCACCAAAGAAATATTTCTATTTTCATAAATCATAGATGGTGACTCCAGTGCTTCAGTACCTGACCAGTGACCTAGGAAGTTAACTAGAGCCTGCCCATTTAAACCTGAAATAAGGCATATGGCGAAGAAGCAATTGATAAGTTTTAATTTACATTTAAACATGTCGACGAATATTACCTATTGGAATATACATCGTTGAAAACGACTAATAATAGTCAGTTGTTTAGCCAGGTGAGTTAAATCACTATTTAAGTAAAATCATTTTATTGCTCACCACATTTTTTGACGTGATTAATTGATAGAAGTAAACTCCGCTTGACACTTTTTCACCATTGTCATTCATCCCACTCCACTCAGCTGTAAATGATCCTGGAGTACCAACCTCACTTTTTAGTGTACGAACTTGGTTACCCATAGCATCAAAAATTTTTAAAGTATATGGCCCATGAAAAAATAAATTATATTGAATGTTTGTTCTAGGATTGAACGGATTAGGATAATTTCTGAGAATTGCAAAGCCCTCCGCAATTTGACTATGCCCAAGGCTCATCTGATCACATGGCATATCGTATGCACCTATTACACCTGAAGAATCAGACGCATTAAGACAGACGGATGTTTTCATGAGACCATAAGAAAATGAATCTGGTGAACAAAATTCTGGGTCTTGATTAATCACACCCCCATTTGTACTAAAATCAATATTTGAATTATCTACAAAAAGATTTTCTCCTCCTTCAATATTTGTGTAATTGATCTCAACGTTTGTAATCCCACCATAATCTGGAGCATAAATGATAGGGCCATTATTACTCCATAATATCGAATTTTCAATTTTCACTAAGGAACTGTAGAGAGCCATTGTAGAACCGACACCAGATATATTGCCCGCAAATGTCACCTGATCTAATACCATTGATGCCTGGTAGGCAACTAGGCCCCCTCCGTAGTCATAGCCATTATTACGCTCGATAGCTGTCCAATCAATAAAACTAGAACCACCATTTTGATAAATACCCCCGCCTTCGATAAATGCTTCATTCCTCTTAATCTTACACCTGTTAAGTGAAGGTTCAGCATTTTCAAAATATAATCCTCCACCCCAATAGGCAATATTATCACTTACAACTAGCCCACTAATTAATGGAGATCCATCTGCAATGAAAATCCCACCACCATAATTTGCGGCATTATTTGAAACAGAAATATTTTCAATAATCGCATCAGATTCAGAAAGATATAATCCTCCACCAAAGTCCGCTGAGTTATCTTCTATGATTAAATCTGCCAATCTTGGTGAGCAATCTATGACAACCAATCCGCCTCCATATGAATCAGATCCACCTTTAAATGATATTCCTCTCAATGTTCCACTATTATTTGATGGGCCATTTAAAAAAAAGCATGACCCACCCAAGGGACCAGCCGAAAAGTATGTTTCAGAGACTAATTGATAATCGTTCAATTCAAAGGCTCTTGACTCAAGAACTAATTCCTTATAATCAAAGTCAAATGACTCGTAATAGATACCTGGATTAAGTCGTATTGTATCACCACTAACAGCTGACGTCATAGCTCTGTCTATGGTCTTAAATGGAGTCTCTTGACTACCATCACTTTCGTTATTTCCGTTGTGGTCAACATACCAAACAGGTCCTAGATTAACTGGACCGCATGCTGAATCGAAACAACCCATTAAGGAACCACCTGCACCACCATTAATACATGGCGAATTTTCTCTTACATAATAGTTGCCCTCACCGCTATTACAAAAATAAGGTTCATCACTAATTGAACCCGCACCCCAGTTTAATTCCCCATTTTCATTTACTTCAACTCCATCCTCACCATCCTCTACAATAGAATATGCAGTACTTAGTTCGACCTCTGTTCCTTCGGAACGGAAATATATCTGCGGTGCACCATTACCCCAAACGACAGAGTTTAGAACACTTACCTCAACATCATCTCTTAAATAGATTCCGTTACCATAAAGTTGGGCTAAATTATTAGAAATAGTTACATTGGTAAAATCAACAACAGATGTATTTCTAATATAGATTCCAGCTCCTGAGCTAGAGCTATTATCAGAGATTAGACAAAATGTTAATTCGGGGTTAGCATTATTTATGTAGAGACCACCCCCAAGTCCTTCTGCAGAATTGTTGATAACATATAATCCACTAGCAAGAAGGTCAGCATCGTCTTTAAGGGTAATACCTCCTCCCGAGTTATTAGCAGTATTATTACTGAAAATTACATTTTCCATTACAGGGGATGACTCATTTCGAATGTAACAACCGCCACCAAACTCAGCATTATTGCCAGAAAATGTACAATTATAAAATTCTGGACTAGACTGGTACCTAGAATATAAACCACCTCCAACATCATCCGTTTGATTCCCAATTATAGAGCAACCCGTGAGTATGGGTGATGCATTATAGCAAAATATTCCACCTCCACCGCCTTCATTTGCGGTATTATTTCTGATTATACAATCTTTTATGGTAGGATCACTGCCTTGAAAGTATATACCCCCACCATAAGTATAGTAAGACCCATTTTGGTCAGGGTCTTCATCATTCCCTATTCCATTTTGCAAAGTAAAACCCTGTAGAATAGATTCTTCAGATTCATTATTTGAAAAGGTGGCAACGCTGCCACCTTCCTCTGCATCAATTATTGTAGATCCTATAAGAAGTGAATCATCCTCAATAGTATATAAAGATGTTACAACGATGGACTTGCCTTCAAAATTTATAGACTCGTAATAGACCCCTGGAGCAACAAGAATAGAATCACCATCAGAGGATATGTCAATTGCATTTTGAATCGTCTGATAGTCATCCGGAACATAAATAATATCTGCAACCAATGAAGACAGTAAAAGAGGTATAGAGAAATATGATTTTTTGGGCATTTTATAGGTTTTATATGCAATAAAGTTATTATTTATTTTTCTATAATTCAGTGATGAATTCGAAAAATACTATGTTAATTTACGCCTCTAAATTATAGTCATTTATAACAGAAACGTTCATGTATATAGCAATACCTAAAGAAAATCTCAACAATGAGACCAGAGTCGCTGCCACACCTGCTACTGTTAAAGAATTGATAAAGGTTGGATTGAATGTGCATATCCAATCCAATGCTGGATTAGAATCACATATTTCAAACTCAGACTACGAGAGCGCTGGAGCAAAGATTGTAGATTCAAAAGATGAACTGTTTTCAAAGGCAGATATTGTTGCCAAAGTCCTTCCACCAACGTTAGACCAAATAGTTCAAATGAGGCCAAAAACATTAATGATATCTTTTTGTCAAACCATGAGAGAAATTGACACAGTCAAAGCACTAAAAGAACAATCGGTCACCGGTTTTTCTATGCACCTTATACCACGGACCACTCTTGCTCAGAAAATGGATGCACTGTCATCACAAGCAAACATTGCTGGATACAAAGCAGTTTTAATGGCAGCTAGCAAATTAGGCGTATACATGCCACTTCTTATGACAGCTGCCGGAACCATACGACCTGCCAAAGTCCTAGTCATAGGTGCTGGGGTTGCAGGCCTTCAGGCAATTGCTACCGCCAAGCGACTTGGCTCTAGCGTAGAAGCCTTTGACGTGAGGCCAATTGTTAAAGAGCAGGTTGAATCACTTGGCGCAAAATTTATAGAGGTCGAATCAAATGATGATGAAGGTGTTGGTGAGGGTGGATATGCCAAGGAAACATCAGATAAATACAAAGAGCAACAACAGCAACTAATGCACGAACACATAAGCAAAGCAGATATGGTTATTACAACCGCTCTCATTCCTGGAAAACCTGCCCCACTTCTCATTCCAACTACAATGGTTGATGGTATGAAATCTGGATCAGTTATAATGGATTTGGCATCAGAGAATGGTGGCAACTGCGAACTAACAAAAACAGATGAAATTGTAGTTCACAATGGAGTTACCATAGATGGGACATCTAATATTCCAGGTACGATGCCAATACACGCCAGTGAGCTATATGCCAAAAACATCACCGCATTTCTAACCTATATGATAAAAGACCGTGAAATTAATCTCGACCTTGAAGATGAAATCATATCTGGGGCGATGTATACGCATCTTGGGGAAGTCACAAATGAACAAACAAAAAAAGCGATTAAAGTCTAGCCATGGACATTAATATAATTACAGTATTTATACTTGCAATCTTTGTAGGATTTGAGATTATCACTAAAGTCCCTCCCACTTTACATACTCCATTGATGAGCGGGTCTAATGCAATATCTGGAATCGCTATAGTTGGTGCTATAATATCCACAAAAATTGATGGTGGAGTAGGTTCCTATTTAGGAGTCATAGCAGTAGCCCTAGCTACTACCAATGTCATTGGTGGTTTTTTAGTTACAGATAGAATGCTAAAAATGTTCAAGCGTAAATAAATAGTATGGAATTTTATAACATATTTTACGTTCTAGCATCTGTACTATTTATTCTTGGTATAAAAAAACTCAGTCATCCCAAAACAGCTAGAAATGGTAACTTTTTAGCAGCCTTGGGAATGTTTGTTGCCATAGTTTCTACTCTATTGGCATATAATAATATTGATATCCAACTGATAATAATTGGAATGGTCATTGGTGCATGTATTGGAGCGTTATTTGCACAAAAAGTTGAAATGACCCAAATGCCTCAAATGGTAGCTATTTTTAATGGATTTGGTGGTAGTGCATCAGCCCTTGTAGCAGCTGCAGAATTTTTGAAGACTGGAGACATCACAAGTTTTACCCTTTGGACAATCATTGTCTCTATTTTTGTTGGAACACTTACTTTTACAGGTAGTTTTATTGCATTTGGGAAATTACAGGGGTTTATTAGTGGGCAACCTATCGTTT
>Ga0066856_10000294_pt1 | contig 18348 bp, 10 predicted proteins | sample ETNtaG_5_FD_65605 | JGI IMG/M metagenome (GOLD analysis project Ga0066856, IMG submission 65605) | Marine microbial and viral communities from oxygen minimum zone, Eastern Pacific Ocean - ETNP201406SV205 | ecosystem: Environmental > Aquatic > Marine > Oceanic | place: Pacific Ocean: Eastern...
AACATAATTTTCTGAGCGATCCGTTCTACGGTAACCTCCTCAGGACTGACATCAACCATGACGGCTTTGTAGAGGAAGGAGGAGGCGAGGTCGGCAATAGATTTGGGCATGGTGGCACTAAAAAGGAGGTTTTGGCGCCGCTTGGGCAACAAATCAAGGACCTTACGAATGTCTCGAATAAAGCCCATGTCGAGCATCTGGTCCGCTTCGTCAAGGACAAAAAATTCAACACGGCCGAGGTCGATGTAGCCTTGACCGATGAGGTCGAGAAGTCGGCCTGGCGTGGCAACCAAGACATCCACTCCTTTTTGCAGGGCGCGTACTTGTGGATTCTGTTTAACGCCGCCAAAAATAACTCTGTGTCTGAGGTCCAAATGCTCGCTGTAGGCTGAAAATCGCTCATCGATTTGAGCAGCGAGCTCACGGGTTGGTGAAAGTACGAGAGTGCGTATGTGCCGTTTTCCTTGAGGTCGTGAACGGCTCATAATTTGCAGAACTGGAAGTGCGAAGGCAGCTGTTTTCCCAGTTCCTGTTTGGGCTACGCCAAGGACATCTTTCCCGTCCAGCAGTGGAGGAATGGCTTGGGCTTGAACGGGTGTGGGTGTGGTATATCCTTCCCTTTCTACTGCGCGTAGCAGTTCTTCTGAAAGGCCGAGTGATTCGAAGGTGTCCATTGTTTATTCTCCAATTGAACGACAATACAAGGTTTGCATGACCATCCAGAACATCGCGGGGTTCGTCCTCTCCCCTAAAACAAGAGGGGGTCATGTACCTCTTTTTGGCCGCATTCTTGGTTGTTTGACAGATTGCGGATAAAGCCTACAATTTTGTCTTGAACCATTGAAAATAAACCCATTTGTTCTGTTCTTTATATGCTGTTAGAGGAAATAAGAATCATGGCGCTAGCAACTCCGTTTGGTTCTCTTCATGTACCTCATAGCGTGCCAAAAAAGCGTGTCAGCGCAGTTGAGAGAGCGCTTGAATGGTGCAATACCATCATCACGGACAGTTCATTGTGGCAGCCAAGAACGATTCGAAAACATATTGCAGTGGAGCGTTCGGTCAACGGAAAACTGGTCACGATTTATCCAATCCTTGCAGCAAAACAGGACTTTGGGGATGACAAAACTGGTTTCTCACGCCATCATCTTCCAGTCATGGTCAACGGTAAGCCCGTATGTGTTGTTCCGTCCCTTGAGATGACAGGTCAAGAAAAGTCTGCACTTCTCCATACCGACTTGGTCGCCTCTCTTTTACAGTTATTCTATGTTGAACATCCGCCTCTGAAGGACCTTCCAGGAACACTTGGAAAAGCGCTCTATCCGAAAGCCTTCCCTGGTGGGAGGTACGATGTAATGGGCCACCATCCTGAACGGGAACGCCTGCGAAACCAATTCTATCAAGAGGTCACTACAGACGATGACGCTTTGGCGTTTATTGTAAATTTAGACGAACAATCTCTCATTCATTGCCATCATTTTTTGAATCATCTCTCTTATCCAAAATGTGCCCAATTTCACGCTGAACGAATTTTAGACCAAGGATTCAGTAGACATAACTTGGAGGGGACGTTATGGGCATTACAAACAATGGAAGCCCTCGAACCAAAACGACACAATGACAGCCTTCCTAGGTTTATGCACCACCCTGGAGATGATGTCGCCAGCCATGCAATCGAGAGTTATCAGCCTGCAAGCGATGATGATGCTTGGAATGTCTTTTCATCTGTCCTTGACAACGCTGATAATGCTACGTTTTGGATTGCGATTGCACGGCTCCTTGAGTGCCCTAAATTGCTTGAAAAGTTACTCGATACTTGTCAAGAACTCTATGACCAATCCGATGACCATGATTTCAGACGAACCTTGCTTCCGTGGATGTCAACGCATCGTAACATGGATGAAGCCATTCAGGTCATGCTTGAAGTGCTCGAGTCGCACGAATTACCAATGTTCATTCATGGGATCACTACCTACGGCAATTGGTTTGAGAACGTGGCCTTTGAAATGATGGACTACGGGAGTAACAGGTTGAAATGCAGCATCGTAGCAGCATCAGTGATGAACACATCCTTTGACCGTTTTCCACTGTGGGAGCAATTGCTTCAGCGTTCTTCAGGAACCGTGATTACCTCGTTGATGCCCTACCTTGCTCATATCGGCACGGACCGAGCATTTCGTCTTATAGAAGCCCAGACAAATCATGAGTTCCGATTTGTATGCCGAAGGGCATACATCCAGATTGCTTCGTTCAAAACACACCCGAGAACAAGCGAAGTATTGCGTCAAGGTACGAAGTCAGCGTTTAGCGGCGTACGCTTTGAATGTGAACGACAACTTCAACTTCGCTTGGACGAAGGATTGGACCGTTGAATGTTCAAATCAAACGGTAGCAGCGTTTCCAAAGGTGTAGGTCATCATACCTGCGTCTTGGTAGAGTTTAGGCATTTGGCCAGTCGTTCCATAGTGGTAAAGAGCAACAACAGCAACCTGTTCTGCGGCATTGACGCAAGCGATCAACAGAGCGATAGCAATGGCGCCAAAGATGAGGCCGAGTGGACCCACAGCGAATACCAATGCGATGGTGATGACGACGATGGGGATTCCGATCAAGAAGGCGATTAAACCAATTCCGAGTCCCGAGGTGATTTGCTCTCCCCATGTCTTGAAGAACATGTCCTTGCTTGAACTCAGGCTCTCTCCAACGCTCTTACCCTCGATGATCATGTATGGGAGCATGAAGAAGGTCATCACGAACCAAGCGAGGCCACCAATGAGGTGGACAATGGTTGCAAGGACTTTCATAGCATCGTTATCACTGCTGCGAGCGGCTCCTTCGAGCATCTTGAGCAGAAGTCCGACGGTACCTGCGATGATTCCCCATACAATGATGATGGGAAGTCGGCTTATTGCAGCACGGAATCCGTCTGAAAACGAAGGATCTCCGCCCGAAAGACGAATGTTGGCATTGGCGACAATGGCACAATTCCAAAACACGACGACGATGCTCACGATCATGTAGCCTGCAAACGTGAATCCAAGATAAGCAGGGGTAGCGGCACCTTCTGCGTCAATGGCCCAAGACATCTCTAAGATAGACGGAATGGCGATAGCGACAAATGAGGCCAAGCTCATCACACCTGCGATAATCATGTACACCATGAGTTCGGGGTCTTTCTTGACCACACTCATACTCAGTTTACTCATTTGCCAGCCGCGTCCAATGGTTGCGAAGAATCCCATGACTCTCCGAGAAGCCCTTGCTTTAATTCAGTTTCTCCGACTTTGGCGCTGATGAAGGGCTTCAACCGCCAAAACACTGACTGCAACTTGAAGATTGTAAGAAGGGACGAAACCGTCCATTGGCAGTTTGACAACAGCATCACTTGCATCCAATACTTCCTGGCTTACACCGTGGCGTTCGGCTCCCACGACCAGAAGTACATTTCCGGTCAAATCCTCATCCCAAGGGCCGTGTGTCCCGATGTCCTCTGCAGCAACAATACGAAAGCCGTGTTCTTTTGCGCAGGCGAGCAGTTCCTCGGTCGTGGTGTAAATCACTGGAATAAATCGGTCGGCTCGCATGCTTGCTCTGCGAATTGTCCGACGCTCCTCATGGGTTTTCACGACGTTGAGTAGAACGGCGTCTGCTCCCGAAACTTCAGCAGTTCGTATGGTAAAACCAAGATTTGTGGAATACTCTACACCGTCAAACAGCCAGACACATCCACCGGCTTTCATCACTTCATCGAGGGTTTCATGTTGTGTTCGGCCGGTCAGTGCAAGGGCGACTTGTGATCCATCTGCAGACATTCTCCAAAGGTCGTTGGTAGAACCCTCTTCAAGAGGAACATTCAGTTCTTCACACAAGCCTCGTAGTTCTGCAGTATCGTGTTCACGGTCAACCAAGACTCGGTCGATGGAGACGCCGCTCTTCAGTGCTTCCATGACAGCCTCCAATCCCGTGATTTGGCCAGCCATGCCTTGGGGTAGAGCGGGATGCTCAAGAGGCTAACCCTTCTGGCAGGAGCATGGCGAAACAACACAATCCCCGTTTTTTGGCGCTTGTAAATGCTGCAAGAGCGGTCATTCCAGAATGCAATCCCAGCGAACTGAGGCATATGCTCAGTGACGGTCAACCTTTGCTCGTCATCGATGTCCGGGAGCGTCATGAGTTTGAAGCCGGCCACCTTGAAGGAGCAATTCACATTGGCAAAGGTGTGCTTGAGCGGGATATAGAGAAGCAGAATGTCGCCGATGACGCTCGTGTAGTGCTGTATTGTGGCGGAGGATTTCGCAGCGCTTTAGCGGCGAAAGCAGTCCAGGATATGGGTTGGAAAAATGTCTCATCCTTATGGGGCGGATGGCGGGGAATTCAAGCCGAAGGCCTGCCGATTTGGCAACCCTAGTCCTCTTCATCGCGTGGGCAGACTCATAAAGGGGAGTTTTGTCGGCAGGATGCTGAGAAGCGCAGGTGGTTATGATGGCTCAAGGTTTGTACCAACATGTTCGTTCAACTTGGAAGCGTCCAAAGGATGCACTGCCCCACATGTACCGACAGGCTCGCATGGCTCAGTGGCGCCGTGAACCCGTCAATTGCCGCATTGAACGACCAACCCGTCTTGACGCTGCCCGCCGAATGGGCTACAAGGCCAAGCAAGGCGTTGTCCTTATCCGAACTCGTGTCCGCCGTGGTGGACTTCGCAAGGGTAAGATTCACATGAAGCGCAAGCCATCCAAGGCCGGTATTTCCAAGATTACTATGGCCAAGAACACTCAGCGAATCGCCGAAGAGCGTGTTGCCCGCCACTTCCCTAACCTGGAAGTCCTCAACTCATATTGGGTTGGCCAAGACGGAAAGCACAAGTTCTTCGAAGTCATCATGATCGACACACATCACCCAGCTATCGTTAACGACAAGCAACTCGGTGTGTTCTCTCGTGCAAACGGTAAGAATGCCCACCGTGGACGTGCTTACCGAGGTAAGACCTCTGCTGGTAAGCGAGGCCGTGGATTGCACAAGAAGGGTAAGGGCGCAGAGAAGTTGCGACCTTCTCTCAAGGCGAACTTGAACCGTGGCAAGTGAGTTCTTCAGCAATGCTGACCTTTGGTCAAATTTTGTTCTCTTGAGCCGTTGCTTTATTGACCCTAGCCGATAGTGGGTTGTCATGGTGCAAGGTGAGGAGGTCATGTCCCGGTGGTCCGGGCTTGAAGTCTACTTGCCAACAGGAAGGAAACTCGGTACCGTTTACGACGCTGTTATCGACACCAATACCCTCCATTGCACGCATCTGTTTGTCCACAATACTCCCGAGGACCTCGTAGAAGGGAAATTGCATGTTGCTGTACCTTGGCGTTGGGTTCGCGCCATCGACGAAGTTGTCTTGCTGCGTTGGTTTCCTCCCACGCCAATTCCAATGAACTCTTGAGGTGGCGAGCATGGGATTTGATGTTCACGTTTTGGGTACTGCATCGGCTCGCCCAACCAATCAAAGAGATGTTAGTGGAAGTGCGGTCAAGTGTCCAGATGGCATCGCAGTCATCGATTGTGGAGAGGGGTTCCAAAGCCGTTTTTCTCACCAGCGTAAGATGTTGAAGGAGCACGAGAAAGGAACGACCCTCAAACCACGAAATGTGGGTGTCTTGTTGTTTACACACGGCCACTTGGACCATACATGGGGCGCATTGCCTTGGATGCAAACCATGAGTTTGGACAACCGAGAACAACCTCTTTTGATCATTGGGCCATCATCGGACGGTGTTCTTGAGGCGCTTCTTAACGGCGACAAACTGCCTCCAGACACCCACTCCTCCGACCTCGCCCGTCAATGGCAAGCTTGGCATTCCCTCGGAGCAAACACCACAGGTTTGTCGTTTCAAACCCGATGGGTTTTGGGAAACATGAATGCAGACCGTTGGATAGAACTGGATTCTCAAACTGGAAAGGCGGCTGAATTGAAGAGCATGCCTCAACCCATAGGTTGGGATTCATGTAAAGTGAAGGCGTGGCCAACACATCATTCAGTTCCATCCTATGCTTGGTCCATTGAACAGGTAGGGAAGCGAGGTAAATTTGACCGTTTACGGGCAGCAGAACTTCGTTTGAATGAACAGCAGCGAAAGAGCCTCTCAAACGGTGAAGATGTGACTCTTGAGAACGGAACACTTCTCAGTGCGGATTCGTTTAGAGGCCAACCTGGAAAAAGCTTGAGCGTCATCCTTTCAGGAGATACAGCAGAGGCTGCCCCTGGGCTGCTTAAAGCACCGACGCCAACCTTACTCGTTCATGAAGCGACCTTCCTTGAGGCCCAACAGGACAAGCGGACCAACACCTCCACTCTACGATAGCAGGCGCTGTCCGAACCGCCCAACAAATGGGTGTGGAACACCTCGCCCTTACTCATTACAGCAGCAGAATCAAGGAACTTAGTACGGTTGGTGGCGAGGTAGAAACTGGAGACTCGCCTCTCCAAGTGGTGGCGCTCAGTGATGGTGACCGGCTTCGGGTTGATGAGGGCGGTTCAGTGAGTCACCTTGCCTTCCATGGCGAAGGTTGGGATTTCCGAAACATGACACCCAATCGTTGAAGAGTGAAACGCCCATCCTCCATTCATGCGCTCGTATGTTTTGGTCTTCCTGTTGCTTTCAGCGGCTTGCATTCCGTTCACTGTATCGGGTGCAGAAGGGCGTTCCAGTCCAAACTGCCTTACGCAAACGATTGAGAATCTTGCACCGACGATTGATATTGATCCTGGTGTTTGCGCCATTATTGATTTGGGGACGCTCACGCCTGGAGATGTTTATGCCGTAGATCTGGTGATTTTAGACGACGAATTGGACGTCTTATTTTTTGATGAAAACACGATACAACCCTATGAAATGGGCCAGTCGTATCGCTCAATTATTGAAGAACCAGCTTCTACAGAATCGGCCTTGGGTGGATATGAATTCCACTGGGCAGTCCCTCCTTCAATACAGGCGAAGAAATGGTACATGGTGTTGGATAACCTTGCCCATCACAGCGATGGAGGCGAAGGTGACCAAGGAGGGATTCGGGCTAAAGTATCTGCTTCAGTTACTCCGCTTCAACAGACATATTGGACTCCATACAATGATTTGGTAGCCGTTGACCAAGACAATTTTTCAATTCTACTTTCAGGAGATGATTTGCGTCTTGATGCAGGTACCACCGTCGTAGTTTCTGCTTGGGATCTTGAGTTCGTTGGTGATGTTTACTTGCAAACTCGTTTGATGCATCAACGGTATGAATTGGGAGCAGTGGGCGTTCAATACATCGATGGCGGGGCTCTTCAAAACATCGATGTTCCAAAATCAGTGACGTGGATGGTTCCCAACGACCTTGATGGTGAAGAATTGTTGTTGGTTGTTGACAATACAGATGTCCCGCTTGGCGGAGGCAATGGTAGCCAAGACCTACGGTTATCGGTGCGAATTGAACTTGCACCCCCGCTCACTCCGAAAGTCATCAACAACGAGAGTTCTACCGTTTCAATTGGAGAAGAAATCCAGCTTGACGGTTCTCAAACACCAAACCGACTCGGCCAAATTGCATCAATGAGTTGGGATTTTGACGATACCGTTGATGCTGATGATGATGGCAATTTCTCCAATGATGGCGATGGTAGTGGACTTATTGTGTCTCCATCATGGGCGACTCCAGGAGTCAAAACGGTGACCGCCACAACAACTTCGCCCACGGGCGAGCAAGGGTCCAAATCTTACGACATCTCGGTGGTTGACACACAAGACCCAGTTGCACGAATTTCTTCAACCGGAACCCCTATTTCTGAAGGTTGGAAAACAGACCGTACGGTTGGAATTTCAATGAATTGTCTTTCAAGTTCAGATGACGATGCAGTTTCATCTTGCCTTTGGAAGTTGGACGGCGCAACGGTTGGTAACGATACGACGCTGCCTTTGCTCTGGGACGACATAGGGGTGCATGAACTCGAACTCATCGTTTCGGATGCAGCGGGCAATACCAATGCCACCGTTGTAACAATACGTTCAGTCGACCCTACCGTGCCTGCGTTCAACAGTTCACTGCTCGCAGATTTCCCTAGCGATGTCTATGCAGGGGACAGTTATACCTTCATTGTTGAAGTAGGAGATGCTTACGATGGTCCTACAGCATTGCGAGTACATTGGGACCTTAACCCAACAAAAGATTCAGATGGAAACGGGGATGTTCGTGACGACCCTGATTTGGTCGGTCTTCAGCCTAAAATCGCCTTTGATGACGCCGGTAGTCGCGACATCGTTGTCACAGTTTTTGATGCTTCAAACAATTCGGCTTCCTATGCGTTCAAAGTACAAGTCAACACTGCACCGTCCACAGTTGGTCTCGCAGGTCCAGCCATGATGGTGTTGTTCGTTTTTTGTTTAACTGGAGCAGTATCGGTTCTTGGCTTCCGTTCATGGCAGCGCAGACTTGCGGTTGAGTTGTTAACAGGGCGTGGTCTCAGTGAAGATGAGGCAATGGGCCATATTGGAATGGTTGCCCAGCGAAGAAACATTTCCTTGTTCGCGAAAGCATCGGAAATTGCAGGGTTGGACCAAGGTGAAATCAAGTCTAAAAATGACGCACAAGTGGAGGCAAAGGCAGCTGAAATGGAAGCGATATACGGTTCATCCCAACAAATAGCGGATCCAAATCTTTCCTTTGCCCCGCCTGCATATCAAGTCCAAGAAATATCTCAGGGGAGCAGTCAAGCAGCGATTGAAGCGGCTTCGTTGTTCGATTTGGAACCATCACAACCTGCTGCGTCAACAGCGACATCGGACGTCTTTTCAGATTTGATGGACGATGAACTGACGGCTGCTACTCCTGCCCCACTTTCCCAGAATTCAAATGTTGAATCTCAACGCTCAGCGGTTCAATTGCCTCCGATTATAATGGAGCCTGAGCCGATGCCTGAACCTGTTGAACAACCTGTTGCCGGCGTCAATATCCGACATACATGTGCTTCTTGCAACGCAGTCTTTGAAATCGATATGCCGGTTGGAGTTGAAACTGCAATTGTGGGTTGTCCTGCTTGTGGGGTTGACCAAACCATCAACGCTCCTCCCTCCAGTCAATAACACCTTGAAGAACGCCGTTTTGTATGAACAAACCGGCGAATGCTTCCTAAAGGATGACGCACGACGCAGACGCATGGATGAGAAGGCTACGCGAGTTGTTCGTGCTGGCCTCCCGCAGTCAGGCGACCCAAGAAAGGCGGCCCTATTGCTTGTGGGCGTGATGTTGTTGTCTCTCATGCAACCTGTTTCTGCTGATACAAACCTTGCTCAGGACGATTTTGGAGTTCTTGATGCGCTGGCTGAAACACTTGCAACCCGTTCGGATGCGAATGAGGAACTTGTAGCCATAAACGGGGCGCAGGAATCATTTGCTATTCTCGATGCCTCAAAGAGGCCAGTACAAAGCGGCGATGCACTGGCGGATGCTGAAAGCTATCTGAATCAGGTGGAACTCCGTGACACTTCACCTCTAATTGAAGAACATCCACGCCCTTACGATTTCCTTACCGACTTGGCGACAAGCCCGGATGATTGGCCTTACAATCTCTGGGAGACCCTGTTTTCCGTTGAGAATCTCGGCCTTGACAACCTTTTGGGAATTGGCATCAACACCTATGCAATATACATCAATTTCACTTCACGCAACAATGGGCCTTCATACGAGGCTTGGGATTCTGGTACGTTTACTGGTGAACTTTTGGTTGGCACAGACCTCGTGCTCTTTAAAAATTATATCGACATAGATGGTGATGGCACAGACGACCTTTCAGTTGCTCTTACAATCGAAGGTCTCACGACTCCTAACGAAGGATGGGGCGTAGAGTTCAGCGATGGAATCATTCCGATAATTGAAGAGATTTGGTTGCGACCAACGTTCCAATGGAATGTTGAGGCACTCAACGAAAATGACCCACTATGGGATGAACTGGAGCATCTTGAAGTGTCGCTCATGAAGGGATTGGCGTTTGATATCACTTTGTCAAATTCAGAATCGTACGCCATAGTGATCGACACGCGATTTACCCAACCACCTCATGATGTCACTCTCGGAGTGGGCATCCAGAAAATGACCTTCGCTCTAAATGCCTTGTATGCCACAATCGGCGACCTGGCGATTGATTTGCTCGGTGGAAACATCAATTCCAGCGACCTTTCACTCACCAGTGTTTCGGCACCGTATGCTGTACGTCTGGCCAACCCCAACGCAGCCGGAGGCCAAAAGCAAACAGACTGCAGTCAAACATTCAACTACGACCCAGTCACGGATGGCGACGCCAAAAGCAGAGAACACAAATGCAGTATTGGCATAGGAATCGGTTATGTCCATTTTGGAGAAGTACGGGCTGACGGCACGGTTCCGATTCTAGAAGTGGCTTATCTTGATGTCGGATTTCATCCCGAAAAAGGCGAGACCTTACTTCCAAGTGAGGTTGATTTGACGCTTCGTAACGACAACTACGGCCAAAATTCCTTCGATACAGTGGAATTGTTTTCGGATGTTGGTATCGATGTATATCTCCACTATTTTGAAGACCGCTCAAACGTTCCTGAGGGTGACAGTCCCTTTGGAAACATCACCGATTCACGGATTTGGATCCGAGGGCTTCCGTCCGATTCACTGCATGAGGATGAAATCAATGCAATCTTTACGATGATTGGTGAGGCACCTGGCTCTGCAAACCTTCCCGGAGAAATACCGGAGCGTTTGTCGTTCATTGTTGCAATCAAGAATTTCACAGGAGACCAGACCGACAATGTCAACGACCCGACATTACCCGTTAATCCTGCAAATCCACCCAATACCTTACTCTTGATCGCAGGAACACAATCCATTGATTCTCTTGATTTCATTTCAACATTCAAACGAGGCGGTTACAACGATGACAGTTCATCCATGCTCGTGAAGGTGGTCGATGTCCCGCGAGTGATTGTAATTCAAGGCAGTTTCCTCATTCCTTCAAGCGGGACGAGTCGGATTAATTTTGATAATCCCAATTTGAATTCAATCGCACAATTGCTGGACAATGCTTTGCTTACTGTGATTGAAGTCGTCTTGGATATCGGGACCATCCTCAACGGACTTCCAAATGCAGTTGTAGGTACGGCGGGCTCAACAGGTGGCGAAGTCGATATTCATTGCTTCAATCAAGTAAAGAAAAGCCTGCCAACCTCTCAACGGGAACCCATGCATCTTGGGGAAATGTCGTTTGCTTTGGCCAGCAGCCCGCAACCATGGTTGCCTGAAATGGACCATATTTTGCTTTCCGAAGACACCAATATTGCTGTGGTCAATGGGCGACTTGGACCGCAAGACCCCTTGGTTCCTGTCGCGATGAGCATGCGTATTGGAGGAATCTCCAACGTTCGCCATTCTTTTGACGCTGTTAACGAAGTACGTATTATGGAACTTGATGGAGAAGCAGCAGGCTCGCTCTTAATCGGCCACATACGTCATGATGATGGTAATTTGGAAGAGGCTGTCAAACAATCTGCAACGGTTTCCAACCGTCCTGGAACATTCAATATCCTTCAACAAGCAGAGGTACTGCAATACAGCGCAAGTGAGCCAATTGGGACCATTACCTACGGCGGCGAATCTGGAACACAACGAAATGCCATTCGTCTGAGTGGATTGCCTGCGACGTTTTCGCTTGTGCTTGGAGATACTGTAGGTTATGTGGCAGATGCTCCAATGGATAGCATTCAGTTGCAGATGACCAATGCAACAGTTCCGTTGACCATGGATGGCGACCACATGCGTTTTTGGGTCAATGAGGACACGGCAGAAGCCAGTCTGAGCACTCAAATATCCGACGTAACCTCCATCCGGCGCCTGAGCCCTCTCGTACCAGGATCTTCAGGGCCCGAAGGCAATTCAGTCATTGAATTGGTTCGTTCGACCTCTTCACCGTTTGGAATTTCTCTTGAGGATGAATCCAACTATGAAGACCCGTTCCTCGGACTTAACGGAAAAGTGTACTTCGCCCCGCTTCCTGCCAATATCTCGCTCACACTGCCCAGTTCCGTTGACTCCGATGGCTTGGAACTTCCAACCTTTGGAGAAGACGAGGGCATTGAAGCGCTCTCATTCTTCCTTGGAGATTTGGTAGACTTTGGAACGGTGGTCAACGATTTCGTCCATGTACTTACGATGGATGTAGGAGGTGTAATTGGTGAAAGTGAAAACATGAGCCTCGGCCTTGACCTTTTCACAGGAGAAGCTTTCAACATGACTGTTGACATGAAAAAAGGTAGCAATTTGGTGAATGAGCCTGAGTGGGCACACGGAATTGGCGTCGAATCAATTGAACAAACCCTCCCTACATTCAACCTCACACGGATGCCGACCTTTGTTGAATCAAGCCGTGTTACGATGACCGAAATTCTCGAAGATGGTAAGATTGATTTGGATGAGCGAAATCAAGCCATTTCAATTGCGAATGCAGCAAACATCACCAGTGGAGAACGACTTGTGGAAGCCTTGGAAGACGGTCGCATTTACGATGAAGAGATGATTGGGGTTAACATCACCCTCCTTGAAGAGGAAGGTATTACGCTCACTGACCGCCGTTCTTGGCACATGAAAGCATGGTTGCCATCATTACCTGCAGGCAATATCGAGATGATTTATGACTTCAGGATGATCGGTGAAGTTCCAACCTACGAGGTTGACCTGAAGATGTCACAGTGGCAACCCGAACGAGAACAGGTTTCCATTATCGCTCGGGGTCTTGAAGGGCAAGACCTTGAATTGGTTATTGACGGACTGGATACCAGCCAGCCGAACAATGTTGAGATCAACGTTCTGTTTTCGGTCCAAGAAAACCTTACTGTACCTCGAGTTTCTATCGACATGCGGTACGATGCTGGCGTCCGTCTCAAATCAGCATACGCACTCTTGATCGACCATCAGGCCCTCACTCGTGTTGAAGCTTTGGTAATGGGAATCCCGCAATCAACGGATGTATCCGCAACGATTGGAGATGTATTGGAACTTGACTTGTTCGTACCAGAAATTCATCGTAATAACTCGCATTCAGCAGATTCGTTGATGCTTAAACAACTTCGCTATGTTGACGGATTTTGGTGGCCATCGACGGCCTTCATGAGAGATTTGCCTGGAGCAATGAATCTTTCAACGGCCCCCGACACACGGTTTGACATACGTCAACAGACTTCCTTCCAGGGAATGAGAACTCTTGATTATTCATCCAATACAGATGATATGGACCTCTACTTGGAAGCAACCGGACGTTCCATTGATGCCAAGGGCGATGTTCTGATGCTTGCCGAAGACCTTCCAAAGCGTTTCGTTTTGGAACAAACAGATGATTACGGCATGCGAATTGTATCTTCAGACGGAGGCGTCAAACGTGTTTATTTCAAACAAACAAATTTGCCTTCAGCGCCTGGTGTAACGATTGAGCGAATTGAATTGGTGGGTGAAAATCTCAAGGGTGCTACCATTCATATTTACACCGGGCCGGGAGAATTCCCCGTCATTGTCATCGACGACATCAATGAAGGACGTTTGGTAGCGAGTGCGCAAGCATTTGTTGAGCCAGGTTACTACATGCCTTTCTTGGGAGACATGCGCCTTGACGGTCGGGCTGTTCTCCTGGACGCACAATTTACCGGCATCATACCAACAGCCTCCTCCATCGGAATCAACGGATTGGTGACTGATTTATCTCTTGTTGGTTCCTTGACCGGTGAATTTGTTGAAACGCGCCACATCATGGTGGTAGAACCGATCAGTTCCGCAGTGGCCACGGGTTTAGCCATCTTGTTTGGGTGAATTTCATGAGTCAAATAACTGCTGATGAACTTCGAAGCGACCGAGAGACCCTTGAAGGCGAGGATCTTGAAGCATGGGAGGCGGCTCAAGAAGCCGCAAAACTTCTTCAAAGCATTGGGAAGGAGATCACCCCAACTCGCGTCGGAATGGCGGGAGCAGTCGTCTTTTTGACCATCATGTTGATGTTCAGTGGATGGTATTGGATGTTGCCCCGAGATTCAGTTTCTCTTGAAACACATTACATGCAGAGGGGCGGTCATTTGGTCATGTCGGAGATTCATAACGACGGAAGCAGGGCTATCACCGATGTGAGCATTCGTGTTGAATTTCAAGCGGAAGACGGTGAATATTTGGACCATATGGAAATTTCCATCAGCGAGATTTCTGCACATTCCTCAGTTGCAGGAGACGAACTTGAAATGATGGTCATTGGATACACGGTATGGGATGAGTATCAACTTGTTATTTCTCTTAGCTATATCGATTACTCGGGCCAGTTGCGTGAAATCAGAGAGTTGAGCCATCCAGTTGGTGAATGGTCACAAGAAATTTTCAAGGATAAAGCGCCCCGCCATTACTGGCCGTTGAATTGATGAACTGTTCGCTCAAGCAAAGCGAAGCGATAAAGCGCAGAAGAAGGAGGGAAGCGCATGACAGGAGGGAAGAACCGTCAATTGGTTGTCATCTTTCTCATCCTTCTCCTAGGGGCTTCAACAAGCCCGATGTTCAGCATCCAATCACCACCAAACACTGAGGACAATCTTGACAACGAATGGGTCCGCTTCAACATCAAAGAAGACGTTTATCACGACGCTGTGGGGGTTTTAGATGAGACCTTGGAGCGTGAACATCGGGACACGCTTGCCATTGGTCCATTTGCTACTTTTGACACGAGCGGTATCGAACTCCATCGCCCGGTTCCAAGTCAATGGATGGAGCCCCGAGAGGACCTCTTGATGGTGCTTGTATCGGACGAAGTTCGCTTGAGTGAGGCGCGTAATGAACTTTCTTTAATCGAAGGATTGGCCGTCAGGGAATTTGTTTCACCATCCGGCTTGATTGTTCAAGGAACGCCAACCGCTCTTCGCACCGCTCAGCAGGTCCAAGGCGTCGCAGCAACACATGAGATTCCACTTGGAATGCTCGTTGATTCAAGCTTGATGGATGTCCTGCTCTTGCAAGACGGTGAAGACGCCATTTCCTCGATGTTGCTTCGTTTGGAAGGCTGGCGAAACGATGAGGGTCCAATCGAGCAGGTGTTCATGAAAGACAATGGAAATGGGATCCTCAACCAGCATTTGGGCGAAGTTGCCGATACGGGGTTGGAACAATCGCATTCCTGGGATGACGGGCGTTATGAAGGATACGTGAAAGAAGGCAATCTTTACTCGATCATGCAACAACCTTCGGTGATGTTTCTCCGCCCCGACCCAGCCTTTGCAGCATTCAATGACAATGCCCGAGGGCACATGGAAACAAACACGATGCGAACCTATTTCACCACTGATTTGGACGGTTCGGGACAAATTGCAGCCGTTGCCGATTCAGGCTTGGACGATGACCACGGCGATTTCGGGTCTCGCGTTGTTGGGAATTTTGACGTGATTGGTGACGGTTCAACTGCAGACAAACATTCTGGACACGGGACCCATGTAGCATGTACGGTGCTTGGCGATGGTACCCGCGGTGGATACTCAGGAGTGGCGAAGTCAGCGGATTTGTACTTCCAAGCAATGGAGAATGACAATACCGGTAACTTCCAATCCCCCTCGCTTAACAACTTGTTGAATACAGCCTACAGTGCAGATGCTCGCACACATACCAATTCATGGGGGTCCAGCGCTGCAAGTCAACAAGGACAATACAACTCGGAAACAGAGGATGTTGATGACAGGGCCAATTATTACGACCGTTATTACAATGGACGAGAGGGCTTGACCATCTTGTTTGCTGCTGGAAACGATGGTCCAGATTCAGGAACGGTTTCCCCTCCAGCTACAGCAAAAAATGTCGTGTCCGTGGGCAACCATCAAAATCGATACAACGGCGCCCCCGACACCGTCATGCAAGGTTCCTCTCGTGGCCCTACCGATGACGGTCGTATCAAACCTGATTTGATCGCTCCGGGTGGCTATGTTCGTTCGTGTCGCGCTCAAGAAGCAACCGACACAGGCGGGTCATCATGGTCCAGCAACTACTATCTTGAGTACACGGGGACTTCCATGGCTACTCCCAATGCAGCCGGAATGGCGGTCATGATTCGCGAGTATCTTGAGGAAATCGCTCAACGCCCGTCCCCACAAGGTGCACTCGTGAAGGCACTTCTCGTTCTAGGCGCAGAAGATGTTGGCAGCAGAAATATTCCCAATGAAGACGAAGGATGGGGGCGCATCAATTTACGCAATACGCTCGCCCCTTCAACGGGCCAAGGCATCTGGGTTGACGATCGTTCTGCAATGTCGGGAACAGGGAACAGCAAGACCTATTCATTCAATGTATCACAGGGCTCGGGTACGTTCAAAGCCGTCTTAACTTGGTCCGATGAACGCGGTTCTCGTTTTTCAAACTCTCAACTTGTGAACGACCTTGACCTACAGGTCACCTCACCGGACGGGACCACTTACTTGGGCAACGATTTCGCAAGCGGTCGTTCAACAACGGGCGGTACTCGGGATTCGGTTAACAACCTCGAAGTTATTTTGATCGACTCTGCATCAATGGGCACTTGGACGGTCAAAGTCAAGGACGCTCAGCACAGTGGTTCGAGAACTCAACCCTATGCCATTGCAGTTTTGGGACACGGCGTTAACGATTTACGACCTGACCCTATGGTTGAAGAAGATGAATTCGAAATGAATGTTGGTATTCCTCAAGTTGGCGACCCCGTTCAATTGACGACCTCGGTTTTCAATTTCGGCAATGTCATGGCGGAGACCTTCCCTGTGGTGTTTGAAGTTGATGGAACTGAAATAAGTCGCCAATCCATCGAATTGGGTGCCGGCTCAACAAAGAAGATGTTTTGGTCATGGACGCCCCAATCCTCTGGCACCAGTGTCCTTTCATTCATTATCGACCCTGACGATGCCGTTGAAGAAATCCGAGAAAACAACAACCGTCATGACATTTATGTCAACATCACCGCACCGGGCGTAAAACTGGAAACTCCGACTTCAACCTTAACATTGCAAGATTCGGATACAACCACTGCTTCATGGAACATCACGCTAACAAATACAGCGCTGATTTCAACCAATGCCTCAATGCAAACCGGGCAAGTCGTCAATACAGCAACTGGAGAAGTCATGCCATGGTATATCGGCAGTACCAATTCAAATTTTACACTAAGTGGACAAGAATCACAATACATAACGGTCACATTGGTCCATCCTGCTCCTCCCTCTCCAGGAAATTACCGTATTGATTTGCTCGGGCTTGATGTCGATAACGGTGTGAGTTACCCACTTGACTTGACGTTTGAAGTTCCGTTACTTGCAGATGCTTCTCTTGAATTCGATTATTCAGTCGTCCCTGTACATCCTTCGCAACCTACGAATTTGACCTTGCGCTTCTTTAACAACGGAAATGCACGCATCGGTTATGATTTATTCATTGAACCCCCAACAGGTTGGGAGGCAGGATTTTCAAACTTGGGAAGTGAAGGAGGGGCCTCATCAGGATCAACAGGCCTCATCGCCATGGACACATTCCGCAGTGTTGACATTGTCATCACGCCACCATTTGTCGTAACAGCGGCCGGTGCTGAACGTATCGTAGAGTTGATTGCAATAAGCCAAACAGAGGATCAGAAATCCGTGACATTTGAAATCCCTATCATAGTAGAACCTGTTCGTGAAGTGTACGTCAATCTGGAATCCTCATATTCGACCCTACGTCCAAATTCAACGGTATCCCTCCTGTATTCTATCGAACATAACGGCAACATTGACCTTAACCTCACTCCATCGTTTGTGCTTCCTGCAGGTTGGTCCATCACCTCTGAGATACAGCCGATCGATTTGCCATGGGCGAGCAGCACCAGTGTATTGTACACCCTTCAGGGCAACGGTGCTGCGAAGTCGGGTTCAATTCAATTGCTTCTTGATTCAACCAATGACAGATTTACCTGGGAAGGCGAACTCACCGTTGAGATATTGGCAGTTCCATCGCTTACCTTTGCGAGCCTTGAACTTGAGGACGGCACAACATATTCCAGCCCGGAAGGCGAAGGCTCTCACCCGACGGGATCTGCGATGAAATTCACATGGCTGGTCACCAATACTGCCGATACAATATGGACTCCAAGTGTTTCTCTGCAAACCGATAACGGATTGTTTGGAGATTGTTCGATACCTGGTGGAATTGACATCAATCAGTTCGTACCTGTATCGTGCAGTATTTTGATTGCAAACGGAGCCCTTCCGTTCGCCGAACCCTCCTTCACCATCACTCTTGAGGGAGGTGGTGTTGCATTGAGTCAAACCGTGGGCTTACTCGTTGCTGAAAACGAAG
>Ga0066856_10000296_pt1 | contig 18250 bp, 15 predicted proteins | sample ETNtaG_5_FD_65605 | JGI IMG/M metagenome (GOLD analysis project Ga0066856, IMG submission 65605) | Marine microbial and viral communities from oxygen minimum zone, Eastern Pacific Ocean - ETNP201406SV205 | ecosystem: Environmental > Aquatic > Marine > Oceanic | place: Pacific Ocean: Eastern...
GAGATTGTAACAAGAACTCGTGAGGACCCTCGTGTTCTCGTAGGTTCTTCACCTCGTGGTTCTCAGGCATTACTGAAGACCTCACGCGCAGCAGCAGCTCTTCGTGGCCGTGATTTCGTCACACCTGACGACATCAAGACCGTATCTGAGTTAGCACTTGCTCACAGGATTATTCTGAAGCCAGAACACCAAATCAAAGGTTTGGAAGCTGGAGAAGTTGTTCAGACAATTCTTCGTGAAGTACCTGTACCAACAGTTTGATTGGAATTAATCGAGAAATAGAGAGAGGTGCGTAGCATGTGGAGCCGTAAGAGTGCAATGTTAGGATCACTAGCAGTGGCAATGTATTTGCTTGGTTTAACGTTGAGGAATACTCAACTCGTAACCATTGCAGTTGTTATCTTTGTGTTCCTTACATGGGCTGCTCTTTTCGGTGGGCACGCTGATGTTTCTGCAAGTGGCAGGCGCGCTGATGAATGGGAAGGAGAAGAAGGTGTATCACTTTCAAATGTCTCCGCCATGCGTAAACTCTCTAGCGCTCGAATCTTCGAAGACGGAGACGTAGGGGTGACTTTGCGTATGCAAAATCAATCTGCACTTGGTAAGATTCTCGAAGTTAGAGATCGTGTTCCTGAAGTAATGCGCATCAAAGATGGTGCAAATTACATCTTGATGGAACTTGGTCCACGTCGTGAAACCTTCATCGAATACACCGTTGAATGTCCACTTAGAGGGTTCTACAGTCTTGGTCCGGTAGCAGTCCGTGTACAAGACCCATTCGGATTATTCCACAAGGAAAAGGAGCTGCATGTCTACAATGACTTCCTTGTGTTCCCGAAAATGGAAGACCTCAAAGAAACATTCGTCAAGTCTCGTGTCCCTAAGATTTTCACAGGTGCTGTGAATATCCGCCAACCAGGACCTGGTTCTGAATTCTACTCACTCCGTGAGTATTTCGAAGGTGACTCATTCCGAGCAATTAACTGGTCTGCATATGCTAGAAGTGGTAAGTTGATGGTTAACGAACGTGAAAGAGATGCAGTCAGCGACATTATCCTGATTGTAGATTCGCGTGCAGTATCAGAGACCGGACCTGTTTCTAGAAACGCTTTGGTATATTCTACTAGAGCGGCGGCTAGCCTTGCTAAGTATTTCTTGGGAAGGAGAGATTCTGTAGGATTAATCACATACGGGGATGAAGTAGTCAGTGTCGATAGAGATACTGGAAAGAAACAACTCTACGTGATTTTAACCAAACTTGCAGGTGCAATGGCTCGCGGTAACATACCTCTACAAGTCGTTGTCAACCGAATTTTACCACACATCAACAAAGGAAGTCCGATTATTGTTCTATCGAACTTAGAGGATGATCCAACAGTTGTCAACGCATTGCGTGACTTTAGAGCCCGTGACTTCGATGTAACGGTCCTTTCGCCATCAAGCCTTGAATTCGAATTCGATGCTAGGAGATTGGATAGAACTGGATATGAGGTTCTAAAAACCGAAAGAGATGTTCTGATTAGTGAGTTAAGAGGCCTAGGAGTCAATATTATGGATTGGGAGCCAGACATGCTTCTATCAACCGCACTAGCAGGTGCAAGAGGATTCTAAGGAGGGATATGAATGGCTACTAAATCAGGCGATACTGCACATCTTTATGATGGAAAGACAGTCCGTTCTTCTGCACCATCAAGAAAGAAGTTAGCAGGAACAGCGTCTTCTACTGGAGATATTCCAAAGGATGCGATACCCACAGTAGAGATACCGACTTTCATCGAAAGTCTTCTCGGTGGACCGCTTGTTCCTAAGATGAAATTCCTACCTGCTGATAAGATGGTACAGAATTTACAACTTGGATGCTACGGAGTTCTAATCGCTCTGGGCGTTCTTACATACATCGTAACTCCAGCAGTTGGTACAATTTGGTTTGCAATAACCGGTTCAATGGCCGCAGCAAATATTCTGCAACTAATGGTTGTAGTTGCTGCAATAGGTACTGGTTTTTGGGGCACAATGACTAGAGATGCTAGATTCATGTTAGCATCCTATGTTCTGTTTATTATTTCTGTAATGAGATTCGCTTCGTCAAAGGTTTCACTTTCACAAGATGTATTCGGTTTCGGAGATAGCCAATTCTTGCTTACAATTTTGGTTGTCGTTTACGCGGTATTACTGGTTATGTACTTCGAGCTTTCAAATGGAGTTCTCAGATTTAGTATGCTAGATACCTCAATCCGTACAAGAGAAGTATACGTAATGAATGTAAAGAAGATCATCGGCAAGTACCACCGCTCTTTAGTTATCAATCCAATAATCGCTGGTTCTTTGGCTATGCTAGTGCTTTCAGTAAACACAATCCTGCCTGCATTTATCTCATTATTCTCCTCGCAAACCGCACTTAGAATGGAAGAATCTGTTGAATTGATTTCCGTATATGGTGTGGCTCTGGGTACACTTTTCGTCTTTATCGTAGTTGGCGGCCTATTCGCACTAGACCTTCCAACTCATATACAGTCGTGGCGAGAAAACAAAGAGTGATACAATTCTGTCAAAGTTGACGGTAAATCATCAGAGTCGATGATTAATCTTGTTCCGTAATCATTTCTAGAAACTTCTTCATGTTCAATCATAATTGGTAACTTACCGATTACTGAAATCATAGCTGTTCGATATTCGATTTTTCCAGTTAGTAAATCTTCCACCAATGCTAGATCATGGGCAGGGATGATTAATTTCATGTTTTCCGGAGTGGAATTCATCAACCAAGGGATAACATCTAATTGTTCCATTCTCGATAACAATTCACTATCCAGTGGCTTGTTGTCAGTAATCACTGCAACTCCTGGTTGACATCCAATCGCAATTGTTTTTGAAAAATCTATATCCGGCCCAATAACAGTTGGAGCATCGATTTCTGGATTGTTTATATTTCTAATTTCAAGAGGAATACCTTCTTCAATAAGTGGCTTAACAGTGGCTGGATGAATAATAGAGGTTCCATGCAAAGATAACTCAGAAGCCTGACCGTAACCGAGGTAAGATATCGAAGGGGTATCAATGCCCCAGCGTGGATTTAACCTCTTGATTCCATCAACATCTTTCCAAAGTATCAACTTTGATGCATCCATTAGATTTGCAAATGCAGCAGCAGAGTGATCTGAACCGCCTCTTGAAAGAAGAGCTAAGTTGCCATCTTCACCTTCTCCGAACCAACCCGTCAATATCGGAATTCCAATCAATTTTTCACGGTCTAATGATTTAGCCGACTCTTGGATATTAATTTCGCTTGCTCTGCCTTTTCCTTTAAGTTTCAGACCAATGTCCTCTGCCCCTACTGGGTGAGCATTCAATCCTAGAGTTTGGAGCCTGTGAGCGACAGCCAAAGCACTCAGTCTTTCTCCAGCAGCCAGAATAAGGTTTTCAGAGTGAAGTGAAGATTCCCCTCCTGAAATATTAACCAATTCTTTTGAGATTCCTGCGATGACCTTGTCGAACAATTCTTTGAACTCTCCTTTGTCAAGTCCAGGAGAGAATAACAAATGCTGTGATTTCAAATCGTTAACCAGCCGACCTGCATAATGCGGTTCTCTTGATGCTCTTATCAATCTGTCAGTCATTCCCCAAAGGGCTGAAACTACTACGATTGGTTTGCCCGGAATAGTACGGATAGATTCTGCAATCCTGTCGATGTCACTACCTTCTCTAAGGCAAGAACCGCCGAACTTGTGAACAACAATATCATCCATCGATGTATCCTCCCTGTACACCAAGGTCTGCAAGCACAAGACGGGCTACTGCCTCTACAACAGGGCGTGCTCTAGGTGCAATAACTGGGTCGTGCCTTCCTTTGATTGCTAACTCTTCTACCTCTCCTGATATTTGATTGAACGTTTCTTGGGGTTTAGAAATACCACTTGGAGGTTTGAATGTAATTCTTACATGAATCGGAGCGCCGCTAGCCATCCCACCCAATGCTCCATCAGCACCTTCTGGTAAGGTCATGCCTTTTCCCCATGTGTCGTTATGCTCACTACCTCTCATAGTTCCAGCCTTTACACCACGTCCGAATTCAACAGCTCTAGCAGCAGGTATTGACATCAGCGCCCTTGCTAATGCCGGCTCAATGCCATCAAACCAAGGTTCACCAAGCCCAACAGGTAATCCTGAAATTACTAGGTCTACTCTACTTCCCAGTGAATCACCGTCTTTACGAGCCTTTTCTGCAAGAGCAATCCCTTCTTCGCCTTCTAACCCTCCAAGTGCGCCGACAGTTGCTTCAACTTTCCATTCACTAGGTATAATCGTTCTCGAAAGTGAACCAGCAGCAACAAGCCCTGCTGTAAGTCTAGCCGAAAATGAGCCACCGCCTCGTAAGTCGGCAGCACCCTCTGTTTTGATGTTAATTGGGTGATCTACATGGCCAGGGCGAGGCTGGTAAGGCAAAAACGAGTAATCCTTAGAACGAGCATCTCGATTCTTGATTATCAATAGAATCGGCATACCCGTGGTTTTCCCATTGTGAACTCCGGACATAATGTCGACTTCATCAGTTTCCTTTCTTTTACTAGCAAGTCCTGAACCAGGTCTTCTTGAAATCATGTCGGCCATTAATTGTTCTAAATCAAACTCAATATTAGGTGGCATTCCTTCTATAAGAGCGCCTACTGCGGGGCCATGAGACTCTCCAAAAAGAGTCACGACAACATTTTCCCCCAAGCTCATGCGCATGATTAACAGTTAATCGGGAGTGTGGCTTATTGATGAATGTGATTATTCATCCATATTCTCAAATTCTGCGTTTATGATTGTAGTTTCCATGATTTCTACATCATCATATTTTTGATACCAATTATGTAATCTCTCAATTGTAGAGTGACTAATTGATGGGGCGAAAATTACCAATGCTGGGCCGGAACCGGTTAATCCTGCGGCTCTAGCTCCATTCATTACAGCGTCATTAGCAAGTCTTTTTGCAGTGGTATCATTCAAGGCTCCAATAACGCCTCTTCCATTCCATGTTAGAGCGACTAAATCTTTACCTTCCTGAAGTGCTGTAAGCGCCTGTGAAAATGCTTGTTGTTGATATGCGAAGTCTTCCAATACAGGGCGATCTTTACGATCTCCCCTCAATATCAGAATCACAGCCCAGTCTTCAGAACGTGGACCCTGTGACTCAAGCAATAAGCCCGAACGTGCGTCTGCAGCATTGGCATCTATCAATTTCCATCCGCCTTCAATCGCAGCCCATGAATCATCATAACTTCCAGTAATTGAAACTCCACAAGCTAATTGTGCAGCCGCTGCGATGTCAACAATGTCTGCGTTTTCCAATTTAATGTCAGTTGCATCACATAATGCTTTGATTGCTGCAACAGCAACAGCCGAGCTTGATTTCAAACCCTGACGAGGTGGAATTTTCGATTTTACAGACCAAAATAATTCACCATCTGGCAAATCATGTCCTGCACTCTTCCAAGACTCGATTACTGCATCTAATAGTCCATCAGGGTCATCTAATTCCCTTTTGGGCTCTTTGTCTAGAAGTCTGACTTTTACAGGTAAATCCAATGCTAGAGATGCACCATAGCCAAGGCCAGCAGCATGTAGGAGACTACAACTCCCATTTGCTGAACCTACACCTAATGTTGGCATGACGTCACCTATCTTTCCGTGACCTTCGCACTTATTGGGGTTCCAATATGGCGGCCGACTCCACCTGTCCAACCTAACAAAATAGTTTCTTTTACTAATTCTGTAATCGAAACTAATTGGGTGGATGAGGATACAAGCCTTACGGTCTCCGCTTGCTGAAGAAGTGCACCTGCTTCATTATTGTTTTCATCCTTCCAACGGAATAAAATAAATGGTCGTTTCTCAATTTTGACACGACCTACAGTGGCAGCGCGTGAACCTCCATCCGAGTTAACCACCATCACTTCATCCCCCATGCTAACTTCACTAAGGTATGATGTGCTTCCATCTGCCATCAAAATGTAAGAGTGAGCCGCACCTGCATTAACTCTGAACGGCCTTGTAGGAACAAATTCTGATTCAACGGTTTCACCATGAACCATGACCATTGAGGCTGCACTAGATCCGACCAGCATGCCTTCTCCAATCTCTAGTAGCGACGTTAAATCTACACAAACACGGTCTCCAATACCCCCTTCTTTAACTTCGATAATTTCAATTTCCGTCAAAGAGACATTTCCTGTTTGAACAAGGTTTTCAACATCTTCAGTATTCTCTCCTCTCTGTGATTTAGCAATCAAAGCAGTTGGTAGTATGTCTTCCGATACTAGAATCGCATCAACTCCGATTTGTAAGGCGAATGCTGCCCCTAGGACTTGTTCAGGGGAGGAAATACGTGCAGCAACTTTCGTAGGTACTCCGTCACATGCAGCAATAATATTCTCTATGGGGATCATTTTCCACTCTCCTAGTTCAAGAAGAATCCACTCTACGCTTCCCGACATCGACCTAGCTTTAGCCTGGCCATCTGAGTTTCCAACATCGACTACTCGACCAACTTGTCGCCCGTCAATATACAATGCAGCACCATCGATTTCTAAATCATCACCCACTAGAAGGTCAACACCATCTTGGCGAGTTCCTGATTCGAGCCAAACCTGCATTTACATCACAATCCGGCATCTTTCATGGCTTGGTGAACACTAGAGCCATCGTGAATTATTGCTTTGAGAGCAGTTACCATTTTTCCAGGTGTAGCGTGAGAGAAAACTTGTCTTCCCATACAAACACCACCTCCGCCCGCTTGCATTGCTTGGTAAACAGTAGTGAGCGTTTCTTCAGTTGATGATCCTGCAGGCCCACCTGCAATTAGTACTGGAATTGGAACAGAATCTGTAACTTTTCTGAAAGATTCTATCGAACCCGTCCATTTGGTCTTAACAACATCACAACCCAATTCGAAAGCAAGTCTAGCAGCATGGGCTGCTCCTTCTGTATCATCTCCTTCCATGACATCCAAATTTTCCCCTCGGGGGTAAATCATTCCTAGTACTGGACAAGATAAGAAGTGTGCATCTTGTGTGACAAGTCCTAATCTTTCGATCATTTCGGGTTCATCCGGGCTCCCCATGTTTACTTGGACACTGACTCCCTTGGCCCCTCTAGAGAGTGACTCTTCAACACTTCCAACGAGTATTTTATCGCTAGACCTAGAGCCAGCATGCCTTGTAGAAACCGATAGGTGAGATACCATGTTGGCATCCATTGAGTATCTGGACACGACTCCTTTTTGAGCCACAATTGCATCAGCATGTGAGATTTCAGCTATTAGACTATCAAGGTCTTCTAAACCCTCAACTGGGTAATCTGAGACTCCATGATCAATTGGAATCCAAACACCTTTCCCGTTAGGTAGTAGAGAATCTGCATCTCCCATATTGACTGGCTGGGGGAGTGTTGTAGACAAGACTTTCCTCATTTAGACAAATGAGTATTTACGGCCCATTCTATCATTGCAGCTTCAGCCTTCGACAAATGCTCTTGTAATGTAGAGCGTGGTATTTCGGTCAATTCAGACAATTCTTTTTTACTTATTTTTCGCGGATTTTCATAATACCCAGATTGAACAGCCAAGGTTGCGATTTCTAATTGCTTTGGAGTTAAGATCTGAAGTATAGTATCTTCGATTTCAGCAATATCAACCACATTTACACTGTCAGGAGGGAGGAGAATTCTAGCGGCTTTCAGAAAACCGCTTACTCCTTCAGGCAATCCTCTAATCGTAATTTGGACTCCATTCTCTCCAATAACATATGGCGGAATTACATGTAAGCTGTCGAAATTAATCGCTGCAACAGATAATGGATGATTATTCCATACCACTATGTACCCCTCTTCACCAATTTCTGGCAATGGATGAGGATTCAATGCTCCTTCAACCTTCAAGAAACCGATGGCATCAAGTTCTTTGGGTCCTTTACCGTCTTTGAAATTAATTTTCACTAACTGTCTTACTCCAACCTTGGTCACTTCTAGGTGAGCAACAACTTCGTACATAGAGGCAACATCAGTGATGAGTTTTATTTCTGAACGAGCAACAGTCTCTGGATTCCACTTCAATTGAACCTCGCGCATGTCTCAATGATTGGGCGGTAATATAAGAATGTGAAAGTTAAACATCAAACTGAAAATACGATGATTACAGGCGATGGTAATAAGTCCCAGTTTGTACTAGCCCCTATTATGGACCTTGTTTCGTGGCTTATGGTTGGTTTCCTCGGCGGAGCCTTTCTGTTCGGAATTTGGTTCATGTTGGTCAGGGATGATGACCGTAGTAATCGCTCTATGACGATACATCGACAAGACCTGACTCGCCGAGGTACTCCTGATTTTTCTGAGGCTCACAATAAGTTTGATCGTAAATTAGCTGAAATTGAACGCCATCTTGCATCAAAGAGGAGAGATGAAAGAGCGATATTACTGGCTGAAGAGGAAGCAAGAAAGTCACTGGCAGAAGATGCTGCAAACAAATTAATCGAAGAAGAAAAGGCCCGATTAGCAGAAATTGAGGCCGAAGAGGCTCGCATTAAGGCGGAAAGAGAAGCAGAGCGCGAAGCAGAATTGGAAGCGGAAAGAAAAGAGGCCGAGGAGCGCGAAGCAGAGCGCTTGGCCGAAGAAAACCGACTTGCTGAAGAGCGAGAGTTGGAGCGACAAGAAGAGCTTGCAGCAGCAGAGGAAGAAAGATTAGCAGAACTAGAGGCTCTAAAGGAATCAGAAGAAATGGAGGCACAGATGGAATCTGAAGCCGCAACTTCTGATTTAGAAGAAAGACTCGAGCGAGAGGGTGCAAAGTCTTCCGAAGTACAAGTATCTCTAATGTGGGATAATTACAATGATCTTGATTTACACGTACTGTGCCCTTCAGGAGAAAGAATCCACGGTGGGAATAAGAATTCAGAATGTGGTGGAGAATTGGATGTTGATGCAAATGTTCGGCCCGAAACCAAGAAGCCTGTAGAAAACATTGTATGGCCTGATTTCAAAGCACCTCCTGGCTCTTACAAGGTATATGTTCACCATTACAAGAAGCATAACAAGCGCCGTTCAAAAGATCCAACAAAGTTCAGAGTGGTAGTAAACTCTGGAGGCTCAGTGGCGCATTACGAAGGTGAACTCTCCAGTGGAGACCCTATCCAGTTGGTCTGTGAATTCGAATTAGAGGCTCCTGAAAAACGCGGTACTGATGAAGAGCGTGAAGTTGCAATGGTTGCTGAAGAAGTTGAAAGGATAGCAGAAGAAGAGCGTCTTGCAATTGAATTAGAAGAGGCCCGTCAAGAAGAATTAGCGGCTGCTGAAGAGGAAAGGATGGCAGAAATTGTCGAAAACGAAGCAGCAGAATTAGAATCTATCAAGGCAACCCAACAAGCATTGAATGAACTAAAGGAAAGACTTGAACGAGAAGGAGCAAAGTCCTCTGACGTCCAGATATCCTTGATATGGAACAATTACAATGATCTTGACCTACACGTCGTATGTCCTTCAGGGGAGAGAATTCACGGTGGAAATAGAGAATCGGCTTGTGGCGGAGAATTAGATGTTGATGCAAATGTACGCCCAGAAACAAAGAAGCCTGTTGAGAATGTTGTTTGGCCAGAAGGAAAAGCACCAGGAGGGACATACAAAGCATATGTTCATCACTACAAGAAACACAAGAAGCGACGATCAAAGGACCCAACTTCATTCAAGGTTATTTGCAATGAAGGAGGAGATGTCCAAGAGTATGAAGGTAATATCACTAGTGGCGATCCAATCATGCTGATTTGTGAATTTACAATTGAAGACCCTGAGACTAGGGCTGCAAACGCGGCAGAAGCTAAGTCCAAATTAGCGGCTCTACAAAGCGGAGAATGGGACGGAAATACTGATTCAGATGACGACACGAATCAGTGAATACATCCAAAAAATACTTTCAGGATAGTATTTTTTCGAGTTCTCCGTTTTCAACGGCCTTCTTGATTGAACGTGCAATACGTCTACCTGTGGACATGAACGGTTCATTGATATCACTGTAAGGAGAGCCACCAACGAATGGATTAGAGCCTGCTACAATACGTGCACTAATTTCGAATACTCTGAATTCTAATTTGTCTGTGACGATTGTTTCTAAGCAAAATGCGCCAATCATTCCTCTAGATCCTTCTTCTAATTCGAATGATGCAGCAACTGTGCCTTCTGCCATTTCAAAAGCTCTTGGAAGTAAACTTTCACGGATTACTACGGGTTGATTACCGGTCACCACAAATGATGGCTCAAGACTCATTTCTCTCAAATCTCGAAGACTACCTAATTTGTAGAACTCATCGACGTTGGATTCATCTCTTCTATCCATGCTCATAAGTTCGAGACGGCCTAGATTTTTACCAGCATTACTACCCCTGCCCTGAACTTGGAATCCATCATCAGCAGTAGGGTCAAAGAAAAAGTGAAGGTAATATCTACATCCCAATACATATTCTTGAATTGTGAATTCTTCATCGAGGTTTACATTGCGCTTGAAATCTCTATAGTCTCTAGCAATGAAATAACCTTCTCCGCCCTTCGCGCCAGCATATTTTACAATTACAGGGCCATCGATGTCGTGAGGGTCATCGACTACTTTTGGCATTGAACAGCCGCCTTCTTCAAGCCATTTCCTTTGTCGCTCCCTACTACTTTCCCAGTGCAGTATTCCCCTGTTTCCGAAAGTTGGAACTTCTAAATTCTTGAAATTAGAACTCCCTAGGTATTCGACAAGAGAGCCATGTGGTATGATAATCACGTTATGTTCTCTAAACCATTCTGCATAATCTAACATTTCTCTGTAATTGTCGAGCATTAACCATTCATCAGGTTCTGCTCCAGGGAATGCTGAGTAGAATCTTCGGCGATTTTCACCTACTGCGATTCCTAATGTTTTGAAGCCTTCTTGTCTAGCTCCATGCAGTATCTGAAGAGATGAATGAGATGCAACCACTCCGATTGTGATCTGCTCAGGGTCGTAGGAATCAAGCCAATTCCGCAACAGTCCTATGTCTACGCCCATGTCGACGGCTTTTGTGTTTCATTAATGACTATTACGGAATTAGAATAATGAAATTATACTTTGAGCAGAAATTTCTTGCAATCCGAGGGTGTTTTCTCCGTCAAGGTTTCAAGCCATGCTCCATCTGCGGGTAACATGAGCAGCGAAACCCCCGGTAGCCGAATGACTTACGGCAACTACCTGCAATTGGATGAATTGCTATCCCTTCAATCAGGACCAGATGGCCATAACCCTCCTCCTTCAAACCATGAAATGCATTTTATTGTTGTACACCAAGCATTTGAATTATGGTTCAAACAAATAAATCGTGAACTTGAAGAGGCTCTAAATTTGATGAACGTAGAAGAAGTTGAAGAAAAGAAGATACCTGTCATTGTTAGTCATCTTGAAAGATGTTCAGAAATATTCCGCTTATTGGCTTCCCAATGGAAGGTAATGGAGACTCTTTCTCCTCAAGATTTCTTAGCTTTCCGTGATAGGTTAGGTACATCTTCTGGATTTGAAAGTTGGCAAATGCGTACATTAGAGATGCTATTGGGATTAGAATCTAAGCAAAGAATTGGAGGGATGGACCCTATGATTCATAATAGGAAATTACATTCAGAAGGTAAACTAAGTGATTCAGTAATGGAAAACATGGTTCGAATAGATAACATGCCTTCATTGAACGATGTTGTACAGAAATGGCTAGCCAGAACTCCAGTTAATGGAGTATCAGGAGATGAGGATATACTGCAAGATTTTGCTGAAAAGCACATTGAGTCTATGTCTGAGCATGCAGAGTCGGTAATTGCTCATATGGTGAAGATCGGTCATGGCACTGAAGAGACAATTAGGCCACGAATCGAAGCAGGAATTTCTGGTGCACAAGAGTTCTTACTGCCCGAGGGAAAGGTAGTTCCTGCCAGAGCAGGTTTATTGTTCATCGAATCTTATCGTGAATTACCACTTTTATCTTGGCCTAGAAGATTGATTGACACAATTGTAGATCTAGAACAGGCAATGCTACTATTCAGGTCACACCATGCACGAATGGTTGAGAGAATGATTGGAAGAAGGATGGGTACAGGAGGCTCTAGCGGAGTCGATTACCTAGATATGACACTAAAGTATAGAATTTTCACGGACCTATGGGCTGTAAGAACAATGTTGGTCAAGCGAGATGCTTTGCCTGGGCCGCTAAATGCAGACTTTTACGGATATGCTTCCGATAATTGATTGATACTCAATCATTGTGAGGATCGGTATCGATTGGTATAAGCTCATTTTCGTACTCATACATTGCAATCTTTAGGGGATCAAGAACGAAACGAACAGACGCTTCTTCCAATCCATAAAGTGAAACTAATTCTGACCTAAATGCTTCACGTAGTACATCTTCTGGAGCATTTAGGGGTGCGCCCATTCCAATTTGTAGAGCACGTGCGCCAATGATTCTTGCGCGTTCAAAGCGGGTATGTTGTCGGACTGGCTTTACCATTAAGGACACCTCATGCACAGTACGTGCGAGTTTTGCGACCAGCGCCCTGTTATTGAACCCTGCGCAATAAAATACGACTTATTCTTCCTCAAATTGGTCGTTATTCCGTATTATTTGTATCAACTGGAGAGTTGCTGGCATGCTAATGATTAGTAATAAAATCGTGATTATAATTATTGTAGAACCCTGCACTGAGTCTCCATCCTTACCAATATCATCAAGTCCACCATCTGGAATGTAGTCATTAGCAGGTAGAGTTGAACCTGAAATTAATGCAATATATCCTGGATTTGAGATAATGATAACCAATTTCTCTCCATCAATGCTGACATTATTGCTTTCAGAAAGGTTGGAATGTGCTGCAGCAATATTTGTTAGGCTATCGTTGGAGTAAACAGTCCAAACATCAATGTTTAGTCCGGAGAAATTCCCTTCAATTTCAAGTGAGTTATTGTTCAAACTAACATTTGTAACTCCTGAATAATTTGAATTTGATTCAGAGAGTAATGTTCCTAATTCTCGAGATTGAGTCGGTCCTGCTAGAATATAATGCCCGTCAATAGCTAAAGTTGGGTATCCCCATAGGCCATACACTTCTAAAAACCGGTCACGAGACTCTTGCAACCAAAAGTCATCACTTGTAGAAGGCCTGTGGCTAATAATCACAGAATCATTGCTTGAGGATTTGTTTAACTCCTCTTCAACTTCAGGGCATTCAGTGCACCAGTCCGCTCCAAAGTACTCAACGACATTATTTGGTCTGGATACACAAGTTTGATTTTCATCACATTCAAGATCTACAACAATTACATCAACAATGTAACCTTCAGAGTGAGCTCCTTCCAAGCCATGTGCTCCTGCAAATACGGGAAAAATCAGTATTATCGCGAGCAAACAGGTTAGTGTGCTCGCCCTCATAGTTCTGCGCACGAAGTCCGGTTTGTTAAAAGGGAGCCTACGACCCCCTCGGTTCAATGGATACCGAGTGGTTCCGCAGACCCTCCACCCTTCCTCTGGCGATAGCCATGATGGCAATGGTGATTATCGTGGCAGGGGGGACTATCAGAATCTATGATGCAGGGGAATCTTGTCCCGATTGGCCTCAATGTTTTGGGACTTGGGGCTTTGATATTTCAGAAGAGCAGCAAGGTGAATGGTTCAATGAAACCGAAGAGTTTGATAGCCGGGGTGAAGATCATCGTTACACCACATTTGAAATATTCACCGAATGGATACATCGTTTCCTTGCAAGTCTAATGGCTATACCGGTTCTGGCGAATTTCTTGATAATTTGGAAACGTAAGCAAATTTACGGGGACAGATTAGTCAAAATTTCATTTTTCACAGGAATCTTACTAACTGTTCAAGGTATTGCCGGCGCTATTACTGTAAAATATGATAATGCGGATTGGTCAGTAGCATTACATCTTGGATTAGCATCATCATTTGTTTTCATATTGATTTGGCAATATCTGAGTATGAGAAAATCAGAAGGTGCCAAATGGTCAGTTTTGAATGCACCTCATGGGTTCAAGCAATCTGAATTCAAACGTCTAACTATACTGACAATCGCTATATTTTCACTTCTTATTCTCGGCGCATGGGTTTCTTCTTCTCCAGATGGAAACCAAGGGTGCTCAGTTGGGTTCCCAGATGGTTGGCCTAAGTGTCAAGGCGACATCCTACCTACTCTAGATGCTAGTGGAATCTTAGTGCAAATGGTGCACAGATTAGGTGCAGGAGTTGTTGGTATAGCATTGATATTAGGTGGGATGAAACTTAAAGAGAATACCAATGAATTTGGCGCACATCTTGGATACCATAAATGTCTAGATTTAGCAACTGGGTTTTGGCTGCTGAATGTGGCAGTTGGTGGCATGTACGTTGTATTTGCGAAAATGGGAGATTTCCCTGAAAGCTTATCTCTACTCCACCTAATAATAGGAGTGGCTAGTTTCTTGAGTGCATCTATTGGGCTAATGTTGTTGAAATTAAGTGAAGAAGGTGCTGAGGATGAGTGACACAAAACCAGGCCTGTTGAAAATATATTTTCAACTGATGAAATTACGGGTTGTAATCTTGTTACAGATTACTGCTATCTGTGCCATCTTAGCACACGATTTGATGGTTAGAAGCGACGCCTTAGCCGGTGACAGAACTTGGAGCGACACCCTCGTAGCGATAGTTGTAACTCTACTAGGGGGTACGCTAGCAGCTGGTGGTTCTAATGCAATCAATATGGTTTATGATAGAGATATTGATGTGGGGATGTCTAGAACAAGAACTCGACCAATACCAGAAGGATACATTTCTCCAAGACATGCATTGATATTTGGAATATTGATTTCGATTACTGGCTGTGCAATTTTCTATCCGATCCACTGGAAAGCAGTATTTTGGACACTATTCTCTGTCTTATTTTACGTATTCATTTACACGATGTGGCTGAAAAGACGCACACCTCAAAATATTGTTATCGGCGGAATAGCAGGTTCTACTCCTCCATTGATTGGTTGGGTGGTTGCGTCGGCCCAAGAACTTCCAGAAAACCTCAATCCATTTGACTTAGGGTCACCGATTCCATGGATGCTATTTGCATTAATTTTCTTCTGGACCCCTCCTCATTTTTGGGCTCTTGCACTTTATCGCAGCGGTGAATATCGCAAAGTCGGAGTCCCAATGATGCCTGATGTGAAGGGTTCTGAGAGAACATTACTAGAATCAAAAATATACTGTGTTATGCTATTTGCAATCGGTTCTGTACCTTGCTTTTGGCCAGAATATGGTTTGCCATTAGCGTGGGCTTTCCTTTCAGGAGGGATTACTCTTTGGTATGCAATATCTGTCTGGAATATTGATTTGAAGCAAGATTTTGATTCTGATGGACGTCTACCTTCTGCATTTGATTCATTCATGCGCTCCTTAGGCTATTTGGCATGGATGTTTATCGGATTCGTGTATATTGTAGCAGTGCCAATCTCCCAAGTTTGGTACTGGACTTTTGGATTCTTCTTACTAGTTCCAATAGTAAATAAATTTATGATGAAATGGAAAAATTCTGTTAAGGATTCAAGAAAGGTCCTAAATGCAGAATGAGACAAATTGTGGCGCGGCGAGGGGGATTCGAACCCCCGTGGGAAGACCCATCGGATTAGCAATCCGACGCAATGGCCAGGCTATGCGATCGCCGCAAGCAATCGGCCCACTTGACTATTTGAGATAAAGCAGACGGTTAGGTAATTAGTTTATTTCAGATTCTATTTCAATCGTTAAACCCTCTACATGGGTTTGCGAAAACGGTAGTAATAAACAAAACACTGGGCGAGTATTGTTATGTTATGATTAATTGAAGAAATCCTCAAAGTCATCTGCATCATTTGCAGAACTCTTACCGGCACGTCTTGCTAAAACTTTGGACATCTTCTTTTTCTTCTTTAGAATCAATGGTAATCCGATGAAATTTATGACGATTGTAAGAAGCATCACAATTCCTGCAATTTGGAATATTTCAATCTGCATGTATTCTTCTAAATCTCCCAGCCATTCAATGCCATAAGGTGGCTCTGGTGGCTCAGGAGGAACTGGAATCCGGTCTTGATTGAAATCCCAGTATTGTTCTTCAACATACACCCTTTCCACGTTATTAGATGGGTATTCTACAATAGTCAATTCATTACCAACGGCATCCAGGGGGGTCAGGATGTAGTAATACGTCCTTTGTGGCATAATGCCATCAAATTCAGTACCATATTGAGTAATAGTTCCAGTCTCGCCAGGTTGGTTAGTAAGTCCAGACACTATTGGTTCTATGTATCGCAAGTCTACACCATTTGGCTTATTTTCAACCCTGTATAAGTTCCAAGAAATGTTACCCTCAGGTTCATGGTCTGGCCAAGTCCAAGTTAGTGTTACTTCATAGCAACGATTCCAGTCCATGAATAGATCATAGCACGCTGTATCGTTGTTGTATGTTTGGGTGGCCCTTAGGCCTGAAACTTGCGCACTTGGGTCAATCGCATCTCCGCATGTCAGGCCGGGTTCTCCGTTGGCTAAGGAAACCTTAGCCTCCATATGGTCTGCTTCAGATGCTCTATCTACTGGGATGATTGCATAAGAGGCGCACATGCCGGTTTCTAATTCCCTTTCATCAATCCATGAATCAGTAGTTCCATTTAGAGAAGCAGAAAGAGATCCTTGCATTAATCCGTTCCAGACGAATTCACTTGAGACATCTTCTGGATTTGGGAAGAAAGCAGATGCTGTAATTGGACTGGTTATTCGGTAGATATTCCATCCTCCAAAGTATGGATTGTCCAAGTCTCCAGTCGGAGCCCAATCTAAACGCATTTTCCCGTCAGGCAATAGAGTTAATTCAGGCTGGCCTGAGTCAATATCTGCTGCGGGTAATTCACCAACGATTAGTAAATTCATATTTTCTACAAGGTGTATTCGAATAGTGTCATTATTGATTAATTCAAACGAATTTACTGAATCTAATTCTTCCCAGTTGCCCTGTTGGAAATTGTTTAGCTTATGTATCGAGATACTTTCTCTAGGTATATTATCTGGAATTAGTTTGGAGATATTTATGTCAAATTCCATCCAGTCCATACCGGGGTCAGATTCTCCAGATGTCGAGAATACTTCCACAGATAATCTAATCAATGCTTCAACATTATTTCCTGTGAGGTAATTAACTCCCGAAACTGGATAATCATATTGAGCATTACTGGCTGCATGAGTACGCGTTACTGCTGAACCATTCATCCAATCGCCTTCGCTAATATCGGAGCTATTGAATACAGTAATCTCAGTTGTTGCTGATTCCATTTGTCCTAATGCGTCAGTCGTTCTGACTGAAATAAAATGATCTCCAAGTCCTAAGTCCATAGCGGGTACTTCCAACGATTGTCCAGACCCTAGCGGGATTATGCCTGCTTGCCACCACGTGTAGGTTAGTGGCCCTGCTGCGGTAGGTAATACTGTGGCTGAGAAGTCGATATTGTCTGCAGTCTTGTAGACTCCGTAGAAGTTAGTCTGCTGTATTGCAGGGTTAATTTCTCCTGCAATAACCTCCGAAACAACGTTTAGGATATTGTCTGAAGGCTTTACATCTAAGCCTTCATTTAATGCTTCACTAACAAACACTCTCAGGCGTTTATCGCCCAATTGGTTCATGTCAAATATACATGTAAACGATTCCTCTGGGGCGATTTCAGTAGGATGACAATCCTCCTCTGATTGAACTTCTTCATCCAAGTTCATGACTGTGAATCTAACCAGCGGTTCGACTACAGTGTGGTTTCCAAGGTTTGAAACAATTACAGATACACTATCGTTACCATAGAAGTATTTCGCCGAAGTCGGTGAATTAAGCGGGTACATAGATGTAATTTGAAGATCTACAGAATCATCAAATGTAACTTCAACACTTTGTTGGTTATTGTATGAATTCATGTCTCCTGATGGGGTTCCACTTGAATTAATCACTCCAAAAATCATTGTGTATTTCCCCTCAGTATCAAAGTTTAGAGGCGGCATCTGCTTTGAGAATAAGGATTCTCCAGATGAGGGGAGATCTGAATATGGAGTGGAAGAGTTTGCTCTTTCAACTCCAAAAGTGTCAACCAATTTCCAACCGAGGTCTGCTACTAATCCGCATGATGGGCATGATTTGACGATTCCCTGTACGGAGAGATTGTAGTCTGTATCTGTAT
>Ga0066856_10000297_pt1 | contig 18245 bp, 17 predicted proteins | sample ETNtaG_5_FD_65605 | JGI IMG/M metagenome (GOLD analysis project Ga0066856, IMG submission 65605) | Marine microbial and viral communities from oxygen minimum zone, Eastern Pacific Ocean - ETNP201406SV205 | ecosystem: Environmental > Aquatic > Marine > Oceanic | place: Pacific Ocean: Eastern...
GCTGATGCTTTAAAATTAAACTATTCAACAAAAGTAAAGGTGCCTAACTAGTGGATTTGGATAATATACCAGATATAAAAAAACTTTTTTCAAGAATTGCGCCCCTTTCTTGGTTGGTTAATTTTTTGCTAAAACGAGCAAAACTTATTAACAACACTTTAAAAGAAAAATATTCTACTGTGTTACGAATTGGCATTTTGGTGGCCTGCGTTTTTATGTTGTTAGGGTTTTATAGTTTACAGCGCTTTGAAAACAACAGCGAAATTGAAACAGAGGGTCAAATTATTATTGAAAACATTGAGATACCGGAAACACAACAATTTGAAACACCTCCCCCGCCTGCAAGACCTTCTATTCCTGTTGAGTCGGAAGATGATGACTTGGCAGATGATTTAACAATTGAGGAGACAGATTTAGATAATTTTGATGCTTGGGACGCACCACCCCCTCCGCCATCTGGGCCTCAAGTAAAATTTATTCCTTATGATAAGGCCCCTGTGCCCTTAATGCCTATTAGACCAGTATACCCAGATATTGCACAAGAAGCAGGAATTGAAGGGCAAGTAATTGTTCAGTGTTTTATTGATGATAAGGGTAGAGTTAAAGAAACTATCGTTCTTAAGGGAATTCCAAATACGGGGTTAAATGAGTCTGCAGTTGAAGCTCTTAGAAAAACAAGATTTAGGCCTGCAAAACAAAGAGAAACAAAGGTTGGGGTTTGGATTACAATTCCAATTAACTTTACTCTTCAGAACTAACAACAAGCTTGTTTAGGGCAACGTTTCCTACCCCAACAACAACCTCATCTTTAAAAGATAAAGAACCCACGCCATGCGGTGTTCCTGTAAAAATTAAGTCGCCCGACATTAGTGGAATTTTATTTGATAAAAAATGAACTAGCTCGGCACAAGAAAATATCATTTGACTATAGTTCCCTGTTTGTTTTTTCTCATTATTAACTGTAATCCAAAAATCTTCTTCTATTGGTTTTTCTGAAAAAGATGAAACAACGGCAGAGCCTTTAAACGATTTTGATAGAAGCCATGGCAACCTTAGTTCTTTTAGTTTTTTCTGGTATTGTCTGTCGGTTAAATCAACCCCCAAGGAATATCCTCCTATAAAAGAGTTTGCGTCTTCTTTGTTCTTGCTTTTGCCATTCTTGTTAATTAATAATACAATCTCTACTTCGTGTTCAATTTTTCTGTTTGCAGGTAAAATAATTTGGTTGGTGGTGTTTAGCGCTGCGAGAGATTTTTGAAAAAAAAATGGTTCGCTTGGTTTTGTATTTCCAAGCTCTTTTGCGTGCTTACTATAGTTCCGCCCAACACAATAAATGTTTCGCACTAAAACCTTTTTCCCTCTGTTTTTTGTGATGTACATTTTGATTTACTTTTTATTTAACAACTTACCTAGTTGAGACTTAACAAACTCCCTATTTAATCTTGCAATGTTTGTTTGACCAATCTCTTTTGGGCACTCTGCAGAACAAGCTCCTGTGTTTGTGCAAGATCCAAAGCCCTCTTCATCCATTGTAGCAACCATAGCATTAACTCTTTCGGCTTTTTCTTTTTTGCCCTGCGGAAGAAGGGCGAGGTGTGAAATTTTTGCCGAAGTAAACAGCATGGCTGAAGAATTCTTACAGGCCGCTACACAAGCTCCACAGCCAATGCACGCCGCAGAAAGAAAGGCTTCATCCGCATTCTTTTTCTCTATTGAAATTTCGTTTGCCTCTTTCGCTTCGCCTGTATTTATAGAAACAAATCCCGCAGATGAAATGATACGATCAAAAGACTGTCGGTCTACCGAAAGATCTTTAATAACCCCAAAAGATTTTGCTTGAAAAGGCTCTAATAAAATTTCTTCTTCATCTTTAAAAGATCTCATATGTAATTGACAGACAGTTGTGGCGTCTTGTGGGCCATGGGGTCTTCCGTTAATCATAAAACCACAGGACCCGCATATTCCCTCTCTACAGTCATGGTCAAAGGCAACTGGGTCTTGTTTTTCTTTAATAAGCCTGTTGTTTAAGATGTCTAGCATTTCTAAAAATGAAATGTTTGGGTCAACATTTTCCAATCTATATTTTTGCAACTTTCCTTTGTCAGAATTAGAGCTTTGTCTCCAAATTTTTAAATTAACGTTCATTATTTATAGCTTCTTGTTTTTAGTTTTACGTTTTTATATTTTAACTCTTCTTTAAAGAGCTTTGGTTTCTCATTTCCGTTGTAACCCCAAGCAGCAACATATTTAAACTCTTTATCGTTTCTTTTTGCTTCATTTTCTTTTGTTTGATATTCTTCTCTAAAATGCGCGCCACAAGACTCCTTTCTATCTAGTGCGTCATGTGCCATGAGTTCTGCTAGCTCTATAAAATCTTTTAACCTAAGCGCCTTTTCTAGTTCTTGGTTCATGTCCTTGTCGCTTCCCGGTATTAAAACGCCAGCCCAAAACTTCTCTTTAATTTTTGGTATATCCTGTATTGCGCGCTGAAGGCCTTCTTCGTTTCTTGCCATACCAACCTTATCCCAAACAACTTTGCCCAACTCTCTATGAATTTCGTCCACCACAAACTCTCCATTAATAGACATAATTTTTTCGATGTCTTTTTCTGTTTCTTTTACAGCGGCTATAAACTCTTTATTGTTCGTGCTGTTGGAAAATTCAGGTTTTTCTTTTGCTAGGTAATCCATCACAGTATGAGGAACAACAAAATATCCGTCTGCCAACCCCTGCATAAGGGCGCTTGCTCCTAATCGATTTGCTCCGTGATCTGAAAAATTGCTTTCACCAATAGAAAAAAGGCCGGGAATTGTTGTCATTAAATTGTAGTCTACCCACAATCCGCCCATAGTATAATGAACGGCTGGATATATTTTCATTGGGGTTTTGTAAGGGTTTTCATCTGCAATGTTTTGATACATATCAAAAAGGTTTCCGTACTTTTCTCTAATAAAATTTTCCCCTTTTTCCTCTATTGCTTTTTTAAAATCAAGATAAACGGCTACACCGGTTTTGCCAACGCCCTGACCGTTATCGCACACCTCTTTTGCTCTTCTGCTTGCCACATCTCTTGGAACGAGATTGCCAAAGGCGGGGTAAATTCTTTCTAAATAATAATCTCTTTCATTTTCGGGAATCTCTATGGCTTTTCTTGTGTCATTTTTCTTTTTTGGCACCCAAACCCTTCCGTCGTTTCTTAAGCTTTCGCTCATTAGGGTTAATTTAGATTGAAAATCATTTTTTACTGGAATACACGTTGGGTGTATTTGTGTAAAGCTAGGGTTAGCAAAAAGGGCTCCCTTTCTATGTGCTCTCCAGTTTGCAGTAACGTTGCTGGACATGGCATTTGTAGACAAATAATATACGTTGGAATATCCTCCTGTGGCTAAAATAACAACATCTGCAGAATGTGCTTTGACTTTTCCGTCCAGCAGGTTGCGAGTGACAACCCCCTTTGCTTTTCCATCAACAACAACAATGTCTAGCATGTCGTGTCTGGGATAAAACCTTACTCTTCCTGTTTTGGTTTGTCTGCTTAAGGCCGAATAAGCCCCCAATAAAAGCTGTTGTCCGGTTTGACCTCTTGCATAGAAGGTTCGAGAAACCTGAACACCACCAAAAGACCTGTTGTCTAATAGACCGCCATACTCTCTTGCAAATGGTACTCCTTGTGCAACACATTGGTCTATAATGTTTGTGCTTAACTCTGCAAGACGATAAACATTTTCCTCTCTTGATCTAAAGTCTCCACCCTTAATTGTGTCATAAAAAAGCCTCATAGTGCTGTCGCCGTCGTTTTTATAATTTTTTGCTGCATTAATGCCGCCCTGGGCGGCGATGCTGTGAGCCCTTCTTGGAGATTCATGATAGGAAAAGGCGTGTACATTAAAACCTTTTTCTGCTAGCGTTGCGGCGGCGGAGGCGCCCGCAAGGCCTGTACCAATAATAATAATCTTATATTGGCTTGCCTCTTCTTGCGTAAGGGTGTTAAGTCTTTTTTTGTAGCTCTCCCACTTTGTATGTAGTTCTCCTTTGGGCGCTTTAGAGTTAAGAATCAAGTCTGTCATTGTTCTATAAACCTTACAATAAACCCAAACCAAACGGGCATTGAAATAAATCCAAGGGGAATCCAAAACCAAAAAATGGTTGCTAATCTGGTATATGACTTTTCATATTTTGTTCCTATAATGCCCAAAGTTTGTCCCGCAGAAACAAACCCGTGTTTAAGGTGATAACCAAGCATGGCAATTGCAACAATATAAAACACTGCAAAAAATGGGTTTGCAAATCCAACCTGGTCTCCAACAACAACATCATAGTAGGATTGGCCCTTGGGACCAAAATTAAATTTATACCAAAAAGTTGCCCAATGGGTAACCAAAAAAATAAATATAAAGCTTCCTGTAAGCGCCGCATACCTTGCAGAAGGCGATGTATTTTCTTTGCTGTAAGAGTTTGTGTTTTTTTTTGCTTGTCTGTTTTTCCGCCACAACAATAGTCCGTTATATGCGTGGCTTAAAACAAAGGTTAGTAAAAAAAATTCTGCTATTCTGATCAAAAACCCAAAATACTTTAGTTTGTCAACATAGGAATTAAACGCATCTCTGCTATGAAACAAAAAAAGGTTTCCAAATAAATGAAAGGCCATGAAAAAAGATAACAACAAGCCTGATATTGCCATTAAAATTTTTCTTCCAATTGAAGATGTTAATATTTGAAATATTGACATAAATTTACCTAGTAACAAACTCAATGTTATAACCCGTTTAGATAAAGGTAAAGACAAAAAATATGGGCAAAAACTTCAAGATTGCGGGGGGGCACAGCGAAACTGTTAGCTCTGCACAGAACATATTAGAGTCCGGTGGAAACGCATTTGATGCTGCTGTCGCTGGTGTGTTTTCTTCGATGGTTTGTGAATATTTATATACAGGAGCAGCAAGCGGGGGTGCTATGTTGGTGAAAAAAAATGGTTTTTCTCCTTCTTTGGTAGATTTTTTTGTTGAGACTCCAAGGTCTATTGAAAAAAATGTTGGGGAATTTAAAACAATCTATGCTGATTTTGGAGACACAAAACAAGAATTTAATATTGGTGCTGGGTCTGTTGGCGTTCCCGGAACTATACCCGGCCTAATTGAGGTTCATCGGCGGTATGGCTCTTTGCCTTTTTCTGTTTTAGTAGAGCAGGCTGTTGATTTGGCAAAAAAAGGTTCCGTAACATCTAAAAATCAAGAATACCTTTCTACTGTTCTTTCTCCAGTAATAGCAAACTCTTCAGAGCTTCTTTCTTTATTTCAAAAAAAGGGTTCTTTTATTGCTCAAGGAGAAAGGTTTTTTAATAAAGATCTTGGTTTATTTTTAGAGCAGTTTTTATATGAAGATCCTGGTGTGTTTTATAAAAATGAGGTGTGTCCAATTTTTTATAAAGCTATAGGTGTGGGCGGTGTCGTTAGTCTTCAAGATTTACAGGACTATACCCCCAAAATAAGAGAGCCTTTAAAGATTAATTATCGTGGTTGCGATGTTTTTATGAACCCAAGCCCGTCTATGGGCGGAGAGTTAATCAAGGAAGGTTTAAAATATTTATCCAAAATAAAAGGTGTTTCTAAAAAAGACCTTGAAAGCGCTTTATATAAAATAAACCTTTTAAGGGATCGTGACGCTGTTGGCTCTACCACCCACCTAACCATTATTGATCAAGAAAAAAATATTGCATCAGTAACAACAACAAATGGCGTGGGCGCTGGTTTTATAATACCAAAAACAGGGGTGATGCCAAACAATATGTTGGGAGAAAAACATTTAAACCCGCATGGTTTTCATGCTTGGAAATCAAAACAAAGGATACCAAGCAATATTTGCCCAACCCTGCTTTTAAAAGAAGGTGGGTGCGCGATTGCTCTTGGTTCTGCTGGTAGTAGTAGAATTATTTCGGCTATTCTTTCTGTAATAACAAACATCCTTGATCATAAAATGACATTAGTTGATGCGGTCTCTAGCCCAAGAATTCATCTTGAAGGTGGCGTTTTACACTGTGAGCCAGACAGAAAAAAACCAAAATATAAAACAGATAGTATCGTTGGCTGGAAAGATAAGAACATGTATTTTGGAGGAGTAAACGCCTGCAGTTTTTTTGAATCCGTTGGCGATCAGCGACGAGATTCTTTTTCTGTTTAATGGTCGCCCGCTATCTCAAAAGCCACGAAAATAGTTTTTTCATGTTTTCGTTTTTTGGCATTATCTCTGGATGCCACTGAACCCCAATAAAGTTTTCTCGACCAACAACTTCAATTGCTTCTATTGTTTTGTCTTCTGCTCTGGCTGTTATTGTGATCTCCTTTCCAGGAATGTTAATGCATTGGTGGTGGCTGCTTTTAACGTTAAAGCTTTTTTTTTGAATAATGTTATAGAGTAGTGAGTTTTTGTTTGTTGTGTTGACGGGGTGTGTGCTTGCTGCGCCGTTAAAAATACCATGGTTGGCGTGGTCTTTTACAAGGGTTGGGATATCCTCTATTAGGGTTCCTCCCAAAATAACGTTGGCGTGCTGCGCTCCCGCACAAATTGCAAGAATTTTCTTGTTTTGTTTCATAGTTTCTAAAAAAAGAGCTCGATCAAATGCCTCTCGCTTTTCTGACATAATGTCTTGGTCTAAAAGTTCGGGGTTTTTTGAGCCATATGTTTTTGCTGGAACGTCGGGCCCTCCAACCATTAGAAGGCCGTCTATCTTCGACACCAAAGAAGATATTTGTTTTGTGTTTTTTGTGTGGTTAAGGGTTACGGGACACCCGCCATTTTCCCAAATAGCATTGTAATATGCCTCTTTTGTGGCATTCCACCTAGATCCACCCTTCTCTATATCATAGGGATTAATTCCAATAAGGTTTTTTTTCAAAACTTATTATTAAAATTTATATTCGTTTAGCTTTGGAACTTTTTTTATGATTTCTTCTAGTGTCCCTTTGTAAGTTTTTTTGTTATAGCGGACAGTCCACATTCCTGATGGCTCTCCGCTAGAAAAGTTTCCTATAATGGTTGGATTTTCTTGTGGTGCAACATATTTCCACTCACCGGACTTTTGGTTGTTTTTATATTGACCCCTACCATAAAAACGAGACCCAAAATCAATGTCTGGTCCCTCTGTCCACTCTCCATTTTTTATGTCTTGTACATATGGTCCAGACGCAATTTTTCGCGACTTGTTGATGTTGGACTCAATAATACTGTTGTCTTCTTTTTTGTAGTGGGCCCAAACACCCTCTTTTTTACCAAACTGATATGGGCCTTCCTGCTTAAGGGCTAGAGAACCTTCTTCTGCTATAAAATATTCTTTCCAATCTCCTGTTTTAGCGCCATTAACATAAGACCCTTTTCCCCTGTTTAAAGAGTATGGAGATAGGTTGTGAAATTTTCCATTTAACAGTCCGTTAGAATAGTTTTCTTCCCAGCCAGTATCTTTTCCTTTTTCATACCAAATCCACTTGTCAACCTTCCTGCCTTCAATAAAACTTCCCTCACTTACAAGAACGCCCTGTGGGTCCCAACTTTTCCATAAGCCTGATTTTTCCCAGTTTTCATAATTTCCTGCTCGAATTAATGCTCTTGTATTTGGGTCTCTTTCTTTCCATCTTCCTGCGCCGTTTTCAAAAGTAATTTCCCCTCGAGCAACTAACCTTCCCTCGCTGTCTTTGCTCCAAGTTGTCCACGTTCCAACTATTTTCCCATTTTCATATTTAATATATTCCAGTCTTTTGTTTTTTTCTCGGGGACCTGGGAATAGGTATGTGACCTGCTCTCCCTCTGGAACGCCCTTAACATAGTTGGCCTTTTTTTGTGTGCCTTTTTTGATGTCAACCTCAAACCAGTTTCCATCTTTTAGCCCTTTTTTGTAAACACCAACGAGCTCTCCATACTTGTCTAACACGTCTCCAGAAAAAACCCTGTCTGTTTCTTTGTTATAAGCAATTCCGTCTTCCTTGGTTATGATCTGTTCTTCGTAGGCTTCTCCAGAACAAGACATAATAAAACTTGTTATAAATATTATAAATGTTTTTTTCATACCCTCTCCTTAATTTCTTTTCTGTTTGTTTTGATTTGGGAGTCAAATTTTTTATATATCACGAATGTATCAATTATGAACTTTAAACAAAAAATATATTTTTTTTCACAAAGCAAGACTGATGGCGACCAATCTATGTCTGAAACTCTTGGTGGTAAGGGCGCAAACATTGCAGAAATGTGCAAGCTTGGCCTTCCTGTGCCGCCAGGTTTTACCCTTGCAACCCGTCTTTGCAATGACTTTTTAAAAAACAAAAGGCTTTCTTTGAGTCTCAAAGAAAACGTTAAAAAGTATATTAAAAAAACTGAAGGGGTTGTTGGTGCGTCTTTTGGTGGAGAAAACCCTCTTTTGCTTTCTGTTCGATCTGGTGCGCCAGTTTCTATGCCAGGAATGATGGAAACAATTCTCAACGTTGGTCTAACGTCTAAAACTATACCCCACCTTATTGCTAGGTCTGGCAGTGAAAGGTTTGTTTATGATAGCTATCGCAGGCTGATCATGATGTATGCTGATGTCGTTATGGAAAAAGCTCTTGGTTTAAATAAAAGCAAAAATGAAGTGCGTATAAAAATGGAGTTTCTTCTGGAAGAAATGAAGAAAAAAAACAAATATAAGAACGACGCGTCTGTTTCTGCAAAACACTGGAAAGAACTATCTGATCAATACCTAGCTTTAATAAAAAAAGATTTTGGCGTAGATTTCCCCGATGACCCTCACAGCCAGCTTTTTGGTGCTATAGAGGCAGTTTTTTCAAGCTGGAACGGAAAAAGGGCTTGTGAATATAGGGCTCTTGAAAATATACCAGAAAAAATGGGGACCGCAGTAAACATTCAGGCTATGGTTTTTGGAAACCTTGGAAAAGACTGTGGAACCGGGGTTGCATTTACAAGAAACCCGTCTACCGGAGAAAACAAGCTTTATGGTGAGTGGCTACAAAACGCACAGGGCGAAGATGTTGTTGCTGGAATCAGAACTCCAAACCCAATATTGGCTGAATTTGGAGAAAAAAAATCTCTTGAAAAAATGATGCCAAAAGCATTTTTGCAGCTTGATCGTGTCAGAAGGCAGCTAGAAAAACACTTTGATGACATGCAAGACATTGAGTTTACCATACAAAACAACAAGCTTTGGATGCTGCAAACAAGAACAGGAAAAAGAACGGGGATTGCGGCTGTTAAAATTGCTACCGACATGGTTAAAGAACGGTTGATTAGCAAAAAAACAGCTCTTTCTCGCGTTAAACCAAACCAAATTTATGAAAGCCTCCTAAAAAACATAGAGCCTGGTGCTCTTGTTAAAAAAGCCGCCCTAGGGGTGGGCCTACCTGCGGGGCCGGGAGCCTCTTCTGGGATGGCAGTTTTTTCAGCTGAAAAAGCAGAGGAGCTGGGTAGGGGTGGAAGGTCTGTTATTTTGATAAGAGAAGAAACTTCACCGGAAGACATTCAGGGCATGCACTATTCAGATGGAATTTTAACCTCTAGGGGAGGACTAACCAGTCACGCAGCTCTTGTTGCTCGCGGGTGGGGCAAAAGCTGTGTTGTTGGGTGTCAAACGCTTCACATTAATAATAAGGGGGCTTTTTGTCATCTTGGTGGTGCAAAAATTAAAGAGGGCTCCTGGATAACCCTTAATGGATCAACTGGCGAGGTGTTTCGTGGAAAGCTTCCTCTTTTTCAAAACCCCTTAAGTGGGTCGGGCCCCTTGAACGAACTTCTTTCTTGGGCAGACCACACAAGAAAGTTAAAAATTAGGACTAACGCAGACACCCCGGAGGACTGTAAAAAGGCTATTGATTTTGGAGCAGAAGGAATTGGTCTTTGTCGTACAGAACATATGTTTTTTGAAGAAAAAAGAGTTCGTGAGTTCAGAAAGATGATTTTATCGCCCGATAAAAAATCGAGAGAAAAACACCTAAAAAAACTTCTTCCCTTTCAAACAAAAGATTTTTATGAAATTTTAAAAGTGATGAAATCTAGGCCTGTCACGGTTCGTCTTTTAGATCCACCCTTGCACGAATTTATTTCCATACAAGACAAGGAGGTAGATGCTCTTGCTTTAGATTTAAAAGAAAGCAGGTCATCTATTTTGGCAAGAATAGCTTTTTTAAAAGAGTCTAACCCCATGTTGGGTCATAGGGGTTGTCGTCTTGGAATAACCTATCCAGAAATTACACAAATGCAAGCTCGAGCTCTTTTGGGGGCAGCAATGAAACTTAAAAAAGAAGGTTTTAATCCAAAGGTAGAAATTATGATTCCTCTTGTTTCTCACATAAATGAGTTTATAAACCAAAAAAGTATAGTTGACGACACATACAACAGCCTCATAAGCGAGGTTGGGGTTCCTCTTAAATATGGGGTTGGAACAATGATTGAGGTTCCAAGGGCTTGTTTGGTGGCAGAAGAAGTTGCTAAACACGCCGATTTTTTTAGCTTTGGAACAAACGACCTAACACAAACCACCTTTGGGTTTAGCAGAGACGATACTGGGTCATTTTTTGATTCATATTTTGATTCTAATATTCTTCCCGGAGACCCCTTTGAAAAAATTGATCAAGACGGCGTTGGGCGGCTCATGTCTATTGCTGTTAATGGTGGACGAAAAAGCAAAAAAACAATTTCTATTGGAATTTGTGGCGAACATGGCGGGGAGCCAGAGAGCATTAGGTTTTGTAGAGAACTTGGCCTAAACTATGTAAGCTGCTCTCCTTTTCGAGTTCCTATTGCTAGGTTGGCAGCGGCACAGGTAGAGCTATGACAGAAAAAAATTTAGATATTGTTGTGTATGGCGCCACAGGGTTTACTGGGGGTTTGTGTGTAAAATATCTTAAAGAAAATTATCCTGAAATAAAAATTGCTCTTGGGGGAAGAAACAAGAAAAAGCTTCAGGCTGTTGCAGAAAAAAATGGTTTAACATGTGAAATTTTTGTTGCCGAAGGAGGTGATTCCGGAGCCCTAGACAAAATAACAAAAAGGGTGCGCGTTGTTCTTTCTACCGCTGGACCCTTTCATAGGTATGGATCAAAGATGGTTGCCTCTTGTGTAAAAAACAACACTCATTATGTTGATATTACAGGAGAAAACTTCTGGGTAAGGGAAATGATTATAAAACATCACGAAGAAGCAAGAAAAAAGGGGGTGCGAATAGTTCCTGCGTGTGGCTATGATTCAATCCCTTCTGATTTGGGCGTTTTTTTTGCTGCAACCTCTTTTGGTGGGCCCCTAAAATCGGTCTTTTCTTATCACACCTGGAAAGGAGAGGCTTCTGGCGGAACAATTGAGACCATGTTTGCAATAAGAGACTTAAAAATTGATCGTTCTGCTTTTGGGCTTTTTTCGCTAAACCCAAAAAACTCAATTACGGGTGAACAAAAAAAGCTTACCAGCGATAGGGTTTCTGTTGAAAAAAATAGCACAATTGGTGCGTGGACAGGGCCTTTTATAATGGCGGCTGCAAACACTCGAGTTGTAAGAAGGAGCGCCGCTCTTTTAGATGAGATTGGACGGGGTTATGGCAAAAATTTTATTTATAAAGAAAGTGCTTATTATTCAAAAAAGAGTAGGGCCTATATCACAACTTTAATGTTGGGGGTTTTGGGTTTTGTTATTATGACTCCGCTTAGAAAAATTGTAAGGCCCCTACTAAAAAAGCCTGGACAAGGACCAAGTAAGGCTGTTATGGATTCTGGTTTTTTTAAGTGCAAGCTTGTAGCTACCGGAGAAAGCGGAAAACAAAAAACTTATGTTATGGCGGGAAGTGGGGATCCTGGGTATAAGGTTACTTCAAAGTTTGTGTGTGAAAGCGCTCTGTCTCTTTTGGAAAAACATGAAAACCTTCCGGGCGGTTTTGGTTACGGCGGAATTCTTACATCTTCCTCTGGCTTGGGGGATACATTGGTTGACAGATTAAAAAGTGTTGGAATTTCTTTTGAAGAAATTATTTAGTCTTTAGGGGGTGTTGTTGTGATAAAAAAATATTGGTTTTTGTTTTTGTTTTTGTTTTTTGGAGTTAGCGTTGCCCAAGACCAGCCCTCATCAAAATACGAAGACCTTGTTGGTCTTTTTCATGAATGGAGATCTTTTGAGTCGCCCCCTCTTTTAGATGGCGCCCCAAACTATACCCGAAGCCGCCTTAATAAAGATAGAGGAAAGTTCAAGTCTCTACAAAGAAAGTTAAACAGCTTTGATATTTCTGGTTGGTCAAAAAGCGAACAAATAGACTGGCATATTGTTAGAGCTGAAATGAATGGTTATGATTTTAATTATAGGGTTCTTAAGCCGTGGGAAAGAGATCCGGCCTTTTATCAGACTGTCTGGACATACAAAAGTGACGTTCCGGCCCATGAGGGCCCAACAAACCATGCAACGCTTGAGCTTTGGACATATACGTTTCCTCTCGGCGATAAGGATGCGGCTCGCCTTGAAAAAGACCTAAAGGTGGTTTCTCCCCTGCTAAAGCAGGCCAGAAAAAACTTGGTGGGAAATGCAAGAGACCTGTGGGTTGCTGGTACGAACAACTTTTATCAACAAAAATCTGTTTTTTTGGATCTTCAAGCAAAAATACCAAAAAATAACCCCTCTCTGGCCAGGGCTCTGAACGACGCCATAAAAGCAACAGAAGATTTTATAGTTTGGTTGGAGAGTATGGCACAATATAAAAACGGACCTTCCGGCATAGGAAAAGAAAACTATACCTGGTATCAAAAAAATGTTCATCTGGTTCCCTTAACCTGGGAAGAAGAGGTTGAGCTTCTAAAAAAAGAACTTAATCGCGCGTGGGCTTCTTTGGCTCTAGAGGAACAAAAAAACAGGGGTCTTCCTCCTTTGGTTGCAGCAAAAACGCCCGAAGAGTTTGACGCAATGGCAGAAATGGGTGTTCAAAGAATGATGGTGTTTTTAAAAGAAAAAGAAATTATGAACATTAAGCCAAACATGGAGCCCGCCTTAAGGGAACACATGGGATCTTTCGTTCCAGAAGAAAAAAGAAATTTTTTTACAATTGGGATGCACTATGATCCCCTCCCTCTCTATTCTCATTTTTATCACTGGTTTGATTTGGCTGAAATGGAAGACAACCCTCACAGTAGTCCAATTCGAAGGGAGGCTCTTCTTTATAATATTTTTGATTCAAAAAGCGAGGGGATTGCAACGGGCGTAGAAGAAATATTTATGCAGGCAGGTATTTATGAAGACAGCCCAAGATCAAAAGAGATTGTTTGGATTATGTTAGCCCAAAGAGCTGCAAGGGGTTTAGGATCTTTGTATGCACATGCAAACACGATGACCATGGAAGAGGCTGGTGTGGTGCACATAAAGTGGACCCCCAGGGGCTGGATGGACACAGAGCCGCACCTCTTAAAGTTTGAACAACACTTATATTTGCGCCAACCTGGATATGGAACGTGCTACATAACAGGAAAGCATCTTGTTGAAAATTTAATGGCTAAAAGAATTAAGCAGCTTGAGTCTGTTGGAGAAGATTTTGTCATAAAGGATTTTTTAGAGGAATTTAATAGTGCTGGAAACATACCTGTTGAGCTGGTAAGATGGGAGATAACAGGAGAAAAAACTATAACCAAATAATGGTGATTCCCGGGTTGCTTCTGTTAAAGTCCCTGTCGTTTGTAGATAAAAAATCTGACCTCATAACAACCGCATCCCTGTTGAACGTGTTGTAGTCTTCGCCGTTAATAACGGCTCTAAACCTTCCGCGCTGTTCTTTTGCCCACAAACGAACCTCGCGCGCAACCTTTCCGCTCCCAAGTCCGTGTATAATTTTTATTGCTGTGGTTTTTGGGTCGGCTTTTGCCATACTAACAGCAACCTCTAGTTCAGAAATTGCGTCTCCAACGCTCTGACCTGCATGCCCTATATCTATTTCTTTTAACATTTCTTTAAAATTGTCTATATTTGTTTTCTATGAGCAGCCCCCTAGAAAACGCTGAAAATCTTTTTCTTTCTCAAAAAGAAGCTCGTTCTTCTCTAGCAAAATCTACACATAAGGAAAGAAAGCAAAAACTGAAAAGTCTTTTAAATAACTTTATGAAAATGGAGGGTGATATTGTAGAGGCCCTTTCTTTAGATCTAAAAAAGAGCCCCACAGAGTCTATCGTGAGCGAGGTTTTGGGCGTAAAAACAGAGGCAGCTTTTGCAATAAAAAACCTACGGGGTTGGATGCGAGCGCGGCGCGTTTCGTCTCCACCTACTGTTTTTTTTACTTCTGGGTGGGTTCGACCAGAACCAAAAGGAAGTGTGTTGATTCTCTCTCCGTGGAACTACCCAATAATGCTTGCTATAAACCCTCTTATTGCCGCCATTTCGGCGGGAAACGCCGCCATTATTAAGCCGTCGGAGTTTGCGCCCTCATCAGGGCAGCTTATAAAAAGGTTGGTGGAAAAAACTTTTTCAAAAGATGAGGTGGCTGTTGTTTTGGGAGACCACAAAACAGCAAAAAACCTTTTGTCTTTTCCTTTTAACCACATTTTTTTTACTGGGAGCCCAGCAACCGGAAAGCTTGTTATGGCTGCGGCATCCAAACACCTGTCTAGCGTTACCCTGGAGTTGGGCGGAAAGTCTCCGGTTGTTGTTGATGAAAGCGCAAACATAAAAGAAGCTGCGTGGAAGATTGCTTTTTATAAATTTGCTAATGCCGGGCAGACATGTACGGCGCCAGACTATATATTGTGTCATGAGAGCAAAAAAGCCGACTTGTTGCTTGGCCTAAAAGAAAACTTTGAAAACTTCTTTTCTGGCAAAAACCTTGAGAGCTCTCCAGACTACTGTCAAATCGTAAATCGGGCCCACTTTGATCGCATTGAGGGGTACCTTAATCAGGCTAAAGAGCTCGGCGCAACCGTTGAAATTGGCGGAAAAACAGAAAAAAACAGTCTGTTTATTGCTCCCACGGTTTTGTCTGACGTTTCTTTGGACTCTCAAATAATGAGCGAAGAAATTTTTGGTCCGCTAATGCCAATTATAACCTACAAAAACCTTGACGACGCTATTGGTTTTATAAAAGACAGGGAAAAACCTCTTGCTCTTTATTTGTTTAGCTACAACAAGGTCTCACAAAAAAGAATGACAGAAGAAACGTCTAGCGGTGCCCTTCTTTTTAATGACTGTCTTATACATCACACCAACCCAAATCTGCCCTTTGGCGGCATTAACAATAGTGGGCTGGGAAGCTATCATGGGAAATATGGATTTGATTCCTTTTCTCACAAAAAAGCCATACTAAAGAGTAGTTCCTGGTCGCCCTTTAAGCTTGTGGTTCCTCCTTATACAAAAAAGAAGCGCTCTCTGGTTAATATGATAAAAAAACTCTCTTAGAGAGCTCGTTTCTAAACTCAATAACCGTGTTGGCATACTTGTCTGACCTGTTATATGTTCTAATGCTTCTCCAGACTGGGGACCTGAAAGAAAAATTGTGGTTGTTTGTGGGGTATCCATTTTCCGTCAAATAAAACGCCACACTACCAAGAACATCCTCCCATCCGTAGGGATTTTTTATGCCGTTTTTATCGTAGTCGATAGACAGCTTGTTAAAGCTTGATGGAATAAACTGTCCATAGCCAAACGCCCCAGCATAAGAGCCATAAAGGTTAAACGGGTTTTTGTTTTGCTCTTTGCTGTAAAGAAGAAGCTCATAAAGCTCTTTTGTTGCCCACGAAGATCTTTTTGGTAGATTTATTATTTGAGTATAAAGGGAATTAAAAACCGAATATTCTGCATATTGCTTTCCATAGTTTGTTTCTATCCCAACAATCGAAACCAAAATTAGGGGGTCAACATCAAACTCTAGCATGAGTTTGTTTAAAAGTTTTTTATTTTCAAAATAAAAATCAACGCCGGATTCGAGGCGACTTTCTGTAATAAAAATTGCTTTATATTCCTCGTAGTTTTTAATTTTTTCGGGCTTTTTGTTAAACCTCTCAAGAACTCCGGGCTCTTCTTTTAGGGCTGGATTTTCAAAAATTGTCCTTATTTCGTTGATTGTGTAGATCTCTTCAATTTTTGTTTCTTTAATTAGCCTGTTAAAAACCGTATAGTTGTTTCCTTCTTCTTGAGCAAAAAGCGCAGAAAAACAAAAATAAAGATATAGTGTTGTTTTAATGTTTAATTTCATTGTGTTCAATTTAATAATATTGTTGGTTCGTCTATGTTAAATAATAAATTTTTTTTATTATCTGTTGCTCTTTTTGCTGTGAGCTCTTCTGCTTGGGTCGTTCGAGCTCTACCAGACACCAGTGCAATCACTCTCGCTTTTTGGAGAATGTTTTTGGCCTGCACAATAGCCTTTATTTTTTCTTACAAAACTATTGGCCATTTTGTTCCCACTAAAAAAATGGAGTTGGCTGGGATTTTTCTTGGTTTTCATTTTGCTCTTTTTTTTAGAGCCGTGCAGCTAACCTCCATACCGGAAGCAGCTCTTCTTGGAACAACGGCGCCCGTTTTTACAGAGCTTTATGGGTTTATTTTTAAAAAAAGACGGATCTCTGCGCGCGTTTTTCTTGGTATGTTTATTGCTTTTTTTGGTGCCACAGTCTTAATAAGCCAACAACCCCTTAATGACACTGGCTTAATAGGAAACTTTTTAGCTGTTCTCTGTTCAATCTCCATGGCTGTTGTTTTGATTGTTGGAAAAGAAGTAAGAAAAAAAACATCTGTTCTTGATTATACTCGTTGGTTGTTTTTTTATGCGTCGGCCACGCTTCTTTTTGTGTCTTTCTTTTTTCCCGCTATAGATGTTTTTTCTTTTTCATTAAAAGAGTTTGGTTGGTTTTTGTTTTTAGCTGTGGTTCCAACAATGGTTGGACACAATATTTTTTATTATCTTATTAAAAGCCTTAGTGCCACAACGGTGGCCGCTGTACCCCTTGGAGAGCCTGTTGTTTCGTCTGTTGGAGCACTATTTATTTTTGGCGAGGGGGTTAGTTTTAGTGTTCTTGCTGGGGGCTTAATAACTCTTCTTGGTGTTTTTATTATAATTAAACATGGAGAAGAGGGTTAAGGGTTGTTTTGTTTAATAGGGTCGATTGAAAACTCATTAATGAAATCTTTTATTCCGTCGACAAGAAGCTTTTGTTTTTTTAAACCGCCATTGGTGCCCTAATGCTTTTCATTGGCTTATAGTTTGTGAGAACATAGTCTGAAGGCTGTGATTTTAACACTTCTTCAACCGAACTAAAGCTTGGAATTTTTAGCGATGGGGCCTCCATTGGTTTTCTTGCAATCTGTTCTTTAACCTGTAAAGTGTGATTTTTATATATATGGCAGTCTCCTCCCGTCCAAACAAACTCTCCGGGGCTAAGCTTTAAAATTTTAGCGAGTATACATGTGAGCAAGCTATATGAGGCAATATTAAAAGGCACCCCCAAAAACATGTCTGCGCTACGCTGGTAGAGCTGACAGTTTAGCTCTTTGTCTTGTATATGAAACTGAAACATTGTGTGGCATGGGGGTAGCGCCATTTTATCAATTTCTGCAGCGTTCCATGCGCTAACAACATGCCTTCTTCCATATGGGTCTTTTTGGAGGTTTTTTATCACCTCTTTAATCTGGTCTACTGTTTTGCTGTTTCCAGACCAGCTGCGCCACTGGTTTCCATAAACAGGGCCAAGTTCTTTGGTTGTTTCTGTGTTGGCATATCCGAGGTCTTTTCCTTGTTTGTTCGCATTTGCTGTCCAAATTGTGTTTTTGTCTATAAGGTCTTTTCTTCCTTTTCCGTAGTGGATTTCTGCCAACCTTCTTTCGTCGGTGCTTCCCTCAAGAAACCAAATAAGCTCGCTTACAACGCTACGCCAAGCAAGTTTTTTGGTTGTAACTGCAGGAAAGCCCCCTCTTAAATCAAACCTCATTTGATATCCAAAAACACCTCTTGTTCCTGTGCCGGTTCTATCATCGCGATCTTTTCCATTTTGTAAAACATGTTCAAGGGCGCTTAAATATTGTTTCATTTTGTCTTCCTTTTTTTCCAAATTTGAAACTCAACGGTTGCGTGTTTTTTTGTCCATGTTTTTTCGAACATTTTTTCTATTTTTTCTATTGGCAAAAATGTGTCGCAACGATAGTTGCCCGGTATGCGACTCAAATAAAACTCTTCAACAATGTTTATTGTTTGGCTGATAATATTTGGGCCTCCAATAATCCACGTTATCGCCCCCTCATCTTCTTTTGAAAGGTTTGTTATTTTT